>Ga0123342_1000015_pt1 | contig 149524 bp, 66 predicted proteins | sample Turbeawhitnodule_FD_89960 | JGI IMG/M metagenome (GOLD analysis project Ga0123342, IMG submission 89960) | Root nodule microbial communities of legume samples collected from Mexico - Turtle bean Mexico white nodule | ecosystem: Host-associated > Plants > Roots > Nodule | place: Mexico: Nepantla... | reverse complement strand
TAATTTCACTGACTCTATTAAAGCGTGATTGGATTTGTGTTTCCGGTCGGTCGACCCATTGATGTGGGTCATGATATCGGTCGATCCAGTAATGGAGACCGAGACATGACATAATTCGTACTACTCTCACGAGTAAATAAAATACTCTACAATTTTTAAGTTGTCAAAATAATAAGGATTTTTAAATGTTTTTTTGTTGATTTTGAAATTTTTCACAATCGAAGCAAATACTTGCTAAAACTAATAAATAACAATAAGGGGTGACTTAGGAGATGACGAAAGCAAAAGTGATAAAATTCTAGAAACTTTGTTCGATTATATATAAGCTCTAATTGGATGAATTTTCAGGTGAAAAAATTAGCATTTTTGTAAATTAATATTAATTTATACATGCATTAAAAATTAAAAAAGTCATGTGAGGACATTTTTTACAAATTAACTTATTTACATGAATTAATTTTAAATTATAAAAACGCTAATTTTAATACATGAAAAAAAAAATATTTTTCCATGTTTTTTGGGAAATTTTGTAAAAACATTTAAAATAAGAAGCATTTGTGATTGACGATTTATAGAACTAATTATTAATTATGGTTGAAATTTCGCTGACCGAAAAGTAGTACATACGTGGTCCTTTCTACGACAGTGACAAAAATAATTAAAAATATAATGAGTGAAAAAAGTATTAGAAATTGAATGTCGTATAGTATTTAAAAAACTGAGAGTTAAATTTGTAATCCAAAATTTATTTTCTGAAAGTTCAAATTTGTAATCTAAATTTTCTTTTCTGTATTCTGAAATACATACCTAACATTTTGAATTTTGCTTTTCGAAATATTTTTTTATTTTAAAATTATTTTTAGATTTTCATTTCTGAAAAACAAAATATACAGATGCTTCTAGATTGTTTATTCTACAAGATCTTTCTAAAATCTAATATTTAGAACCAAATTTCATACTTATTTTTTTAAAAAAAAATTGTATAGTGCAGTGTCAAGTATGGCCCATTTTGGTGGACTAAGACGGGTTTTTTTTAAGAGGCTAAAAATCTTAACCCATTTTTTTTATATGATGGGTAGGAAAACTATCTTGTTAATTTATATTTTTATTAAATTTTACTTTTTTTTCATTTTATTTTTTCATTTTAACACACATACATATATATATATATATATATTAAAATAAATTTAATTATATAAATATTTTTAACTAATTATCTATTATTAGTATATTAAGAAGATCTTTAATAACGAAATTATATAAAGTTCTGAATTTTAAAGTATAAAATATCTTAATTAGACATTTTCCTTAAGTTGGATTTTCATCTCATAAGATAAAATTTGTTTTGAAAATACTCGCAATTTTTATCTCATAATATCAAACCATAAATTATTAATCTTTTTTTTAATTCTAAAATACATAACTAACATTTTGAATTTTGCTTTTCGAAATATACTTTTTATTTTAAATTTTTTTTTTAGATTTCTATTTTTTAAAACTAAAATATACATATGCTTTTAGATTGTTTGTTCTACAAGATCTTTCTAATATCTAATTTTTAGAAACTTCATACTTTAAAAAAAAAAAATTGTAAAGTGCGGTGTCAAGTATGACCCATTTTGGTGGATTAAGACGGTTTTCTTTTTGGTAATTTCTCCCTCTACCATATATATATATTTTTTATGTGTATCCAACATAATTTTTAAAATCTAATTTTTTTCTTGTTTTCTTTGTTTTGGAAAAAGGTGTAGATGAATTTGGTGTCTGTTTGAGGTGTGGAGGAGGTATTGTTTGAGATGTGGAGGAGGTATTGTCAGTGTGGTGATGGAGGGAATGTTTTACTTTTAGTTGTTGTTCACATTGTTATGAGGTAAGACAACACAACATACTGCATCTTCATTTTTTAGTTTTTTGAGTTGAGATGTTCCCGGATCACGATATTCAAAAGCCCCTAGATATAAACTTACAAATGCATGAGTCTGAAGGGCAATGTCAATAACTACGAATATAGAAATTTGTAAGTTAGATTTGATTTTCAGTTTAGGGTTCTGAATGCTCATGTCCGAAACTGGAATTTGAGTTCTAGATACTTATATTCGAAAGGAGTATTTGACTTATGGATATGAGTATCGAGAATTGTATTTTGGGGTCCGAATTTCTTCATGCAAGAGGTTATTTTGAGGCTTACGGATATTAATATCCAAAGGGTAACTTTGATGTTGTTGTTTTTTCAGTATTGCCAATTGATACATTATACTCATATGTGAGAAATTCATGGGAGATTGATGTGTGGGATGGATTTAACATCCATATCCATTTTAACTAGATTAAATTTATATTGGAATTTTTTGAATCCATTTAAAATAAATTAAATCTAAATTGAATCTACTTTGTCAATTAGATTAAATTTATTTTGATTTGGACACAGGTTGACTCAACTCGATATGGGCACGACCTGACTCAACTCAACATGGGCTGAGGCCCACTCGGTTAGATTTGGGCCTGGACCCATTTGACTCGAAATAGGTTTGAGTCTAATCAACTCAACATGGGTCTGAGTCCAATCAACTCAACATGGGCTTAAACAGACTCAGCTCGACCTTGGCCTAGGTCGACTCAACTTGATATGGACTCATGCCGACTTGGCCTAGATCTACTCGGGTGGAATTGGGTCTGGGCCCAATCGGCTCGACATGAGCCTGTGCCGACTCTATTCAATATGGGTCTGGGCCACCTCAACTCGACATGAACCCAAACCGACTTGGCTCAACCTGGGTCTGGACTAACTTGGTTTGACTTGGGTTCAGTGCTAACTCGACTTGATACTAAACTGAATAAGCTCAACCTGGGCTTGGGCTGACTCAACTCAACATGGACCCGGGTTAACGCAACTCGACATGGCCTCAGGCACACTCGAATCAACATGGACCCAGACTGACTCAACTCGACAAGTCAACTCAAAATCCAACCCAAAATCTATTTTGGATAATCCAAAAATATATTCAATCTATACCTAATTTATATCCAGTTAAATAGATTGAACTTAAAATCCAAAATATATAATTTTAAATTTGAGATAAATCCGTTTAAATAAATTTAAAATAATATGAATTTGAATAATTATGAATTGAATTTTGAAATTTAGATTTTTTTTTCACTCTTCCAATTTATTGTTTAATTTGATTAGCATTGGTAATCAACTTTTAATTGAATTGAATTGATGGGATGTGGTATAGTATATTGATAATATGAATAATCAATGTGGTTCCCAACCGTCCTCTCGCATGTATCACGTGTATTTTTTGTGTAATCAATATAATAAATGGATACTATATCAATTTAAACAAGACTCAAAGTAAAAAGTGTTTAAAAAATTATAAAAATGCGACTAGGGGTGGTGAATAAACCCATCTCCGTGTATATTGTCCATACTTGTTTTGATTTTAACGGGAACTCTGCATTAATCGGGTAGAGTAATACCTACATTTTTAAATCAGGGATAATGACAAGGTTGGGTATTTACGTATCCATCTTGTTCCCCCATAGTACTTTATTTTATTTTAAATTATTTAAACACTTATAACTTATTAAGTATTTTTTTTATTGTTCTATTTGATTATTAGTTTCATTTATTTCAAAAATCAATATTTATTTATTTCACTCCATAAATTATTGTTATATTTTTAAAATTATTCGACTCGTTTAATATCCACAATTTTTCACTTAGATTCTCACTACTTTCTATCTTATTACACATTTTGTTCTTTTGTGTGATTTTTGTTCAAATGATGTATGGTGTCTTTACAAACATAAACCTTAATTTTATTAAATCAAATCATTTTTAAGATACAATTTTATTATTTCTACTCATTTTTAATATTTTTATTTATTTTTCATATGGAAATGTATGACTCTCAACTTCAAATGTTTAATTGTGTAAACTCTTAATTTATGGGATAACATATTACGAATTGGATTCAATCCCATAAAATCGGCTCAATAAGGTGAGGTTTGCACCCACTTATATACTATGAAAGGCACTAATCTCTAGTCGATGTTAGATCTCCAACATAACATACAAAACTTATATTTTTTGTTTTTTTATCATAAGTTTCATTTCAATTGATAAAATTTTATTTCACTTTTTTTTTCCATTATTTTCTCATATATCCAAAATAATTTTTCTCTCCCCAAACCTTTGACTATTAATTTTTTTTATGAGATTTTATTCAAATATTTTATTGCATTTTAAAGAATCAATCTTCAATTTCATCGAATCAAATTATTTTTACGACACATATTTAATTATTTCCACTTCATATTTTTATTTGTTTACCTTTATTATGTAAAATTGTATGACTCTTAATTTCTAGCTACTATAATAAAATTGAATTGTCTATGGTTTATATAGCTCACCTTGAACCATCTCAACTTTTATATAATTATTTTCTCCTTTGCTTAGATTATGTGAAGGATAACTTCAATTTTTTTTCCTAATCCTTTCTCATAAATGTAGCTTTATCATGGATGGAATAAAAATGTTTATTTATTATAGTATAAAAATTTATTATCATGAATATTTTTTTATTAGATGTATATTTAAGTTCAAATAAATGCATATTTAAATTCAAAAAATAAATGTATTTCTAAATTATAATTATTATTATTTGTTCGATTTGATTTGATCTAAATGATATGTTATATTTATTAGTGTAAATGAAGAGTGAGGGAACGAGTACAAACAGATATTCAAATTAATGTATACGCGTTAAAAATGATGATGTAACACAAATTTAATAACCATTGAATACAAATATGAGAATGAAGATATGTATATTATCAATATCACTATACAATAAGATTATTAAATAGAAACAAATTTTATAGATAAAAAATAATTAGTTGTTATATTAACTAAAATTAAATACTATCTTAGAGAATGAAAAACATGTTAGTATCTAAATTATTTTCTATTATTGATAAATTTATCAATAATAGAAACTAATTTAGATATCTATAATTGTTTTAGTATTTAATTTAGTCAATATAATAATTAATTATTTTTTATTATTTTTAAAATTATTATTTCTTTAATAATTTTTTAGTATTGTAATTTGTGTATAATTTTTTTTTAAAATTAGTATGTTCCAAACATTTTTTCTTATTTTCATTCTTATTTTTTTTTTAAAAACTTTTTAGTTTTTTTTTAACAATGGAAAACCAAAAACACAAAAACAAGTACTTAAATTTTTCCCTTTTATTGTTTAAAAAAGAAACAAGAATAAGTTTCCAAACAATACAATTTTTTATAATTATAAGAGTCAAAAATAATTCTGTCCCTATTATAAGTTAAAATTGTTAGGACATTATAAAATAATAATTGAGATTTATTAAATAACAAACAAAAATCTCAAACATGTGTAAGTCATAAAAATTTGGTCCATAATATAAATATGTTCAAAACAATAAGTTAAAAGAATATGTCACGATCATTTCTCTTCCAAAATATATTTTAAATTTTGTAAGTAAATTCTTTTATCTCCATACTCTTAATCCTCAAAACTAAAAGTTCATTTATCCTTAACTCTCAAAAAGTTTTTTTTTGTCCAACTTTGTTTAAAGAAATACCATTATGTTGTAGGAGAAATGAATTTCCATTCCAATTTCCCCTCAAAACTTTCTTCATTGAATTAGAGAAGAACTACATGTTAATTATTAAAACATTAATTTCAATTTCGTTCCCAAAATATTAGTTAAAATTAAGGAGAATAAAGAAAAACAAGATTAAAATATGACCTAATAAAAAAAAATGAAAATGAAAAGGATATGCTTTGTGTGTAACCTATGGCATGAGAAGGGTGCAGGCTTCTCGCAAGCGAAGCTTTTAGCTTGGTGCGTGTGTTTGTTTGTTTATTTTCCCTTTCCCTTGCTCTCCTCTATAGTTTGGGTGACAACACAAACACAAACGCAAATAAACACAATGGTGTGTTGATCACTCTCTCTCTCTTCTCTCTTCCTCTCTCTCCATTTGATGTCTCTCCCCACCAAACGGTCGGGCACCGCTGGTTCCTCCCCGTCGCCGCCACCCCCTATGAAAAAGGCCAAGTCGCTTCTCCTCCGCGCCCCCTCCGACGACGCCGTTTTGGACTCTTCCCCCATGCCTCTCGACGACGATCTCCCCAATGCCCGCGCCGCCAATCTCTCCCGCAAGAAAGCCACCCCGCCCCAGCCCGCCAAGAAGCTCCTAATCAAGCTCCACAAAGGTCCCTTCCGATTCATTCCACTTCGCTTTTAACCCTTCCTCATCTTTTCTCGAGGGTTTCTCTCTCTTTCTCTCTCTCCGATTCCCCAATAACGCCCCTTTTCCTCTTCTCCAATTCTTCCTCGCTTCATTTCTGCTACTTAATTTTAGGTTTTTGCACTTAATTATTGCTTTTGATCTGTAATTGTTCTCGAACTGCTTCTCAAGATTCTACATTCGTTCTGTTCCAGCTTTCATTTCTGCCTCTGTTTAGCTTTCTTTTGCTTTGTTCTAGCTTCTTGTCGTCGTATTGGAGTCTAGAGTGCCGTAGATTAGTAACCTTAGCGAGTATGAGTTTCAAACCCTTAGCGGAAGTAAAAACAGTTCTTGTTGTAAGATAATGGCCCTGTGCGGATGAATTTCCCAATAAACACTTATACGGGAAGGAGACAGGAAGCTGAACTTAACTTATGCACTTCAGCTTTGCGAGAAGTTAGACAAGGGAACTTTAATCAATTGTATATGTGTTTTGTATTTATCGTGGATAATACTGTTTTATAGATGCTGCTGTGGAAAGCTCTGCTGTAAGAAATTACGGGAATCTGGATCGAGCTAGTGGATGTTGATGATATCCATTGTCTGCCTTTTTCTGACATGTTCTCCTAGTGGTTTTGAGTTTTGTTGGCACGATAGCATGCTGACATTTCCAAGATAGTGATTGTAGCTTGGGTTACAGACTTACCGTTAGACTGTTATATCATGTTGTTTATTTAATTTTGAGTTATCTTTTGATCACATTTCTCTCTAGATTCCTGGTCTGAAACTCTTAAGTGCCTCGTGCCTGTCTTGTGATTATGTTGGATAGGCCTGTTAACTTGGCTGTGCTTTGAGTTTGTTTTTATTTAGCATATATTTCTATCTTCATTCTCTTCTGTTGAAAATTCATTGACGTTGTTGTATATATAAATAATATCTAATTTGTAGCTTATGAATAGGATGGCTTCTAAATTTCTATTTAATTTTTTTCTGTTCTTCTTTTGTAGCTAAGCCAACATTGCCCACGAATTTTGAGGAGGATACATGGGCAAAACTAAAGTCTGCCATTTGTGCTATATTTTTGAAGCAACCTAACTCTTGTGACTTGGAGAAGCTTTATCAGGTAATAATGGAATTTCTGTAATTATTATTATTATTTTTGCTATCACGGTTGGTTTAGACATGTGAATATTCATCTTTGACCAGCTGATTGGTATTTCATGTGAACTTATAATCTCCGTAGGCTGTGAATGATCTATGCCTTTATAAAATGGGTGGAAATCTTTATCAAAGAATAGAAAAGGAGTGTGAATCACATATATCTGCAGCGCTGCAGTCTTTGGTTGGCCAAAGCCCAGATTTGGTTGTTTTCCTGTCTCTAGTTGAGAGATGTTGGCAGGATCTTTGTGACCAAATGTTGATGATTCGTGGTATAGCCTTGTATCTGGATAGGACGTATGTGAAACAAACGGCAAATGTCCGGTCATTATGGGACATGGGCTTACAACTTTTCCGCAAACATCTTTCATTGTCTCCTGAAGTAGAACACAAAACTGTTACTGGTCTTCTTCGAATGATAGAAAGTGAAAGGTTAGTCCATTTTTGCAATCTCAATTTTGTAAAGACTGGAAAACTGTCATATACATGCTGCCTACTGTTTAAATGTTCCTATTTCTATCCATGTATGTATGGGTGAGGTGGGGTGGAGGTTTTGTTGGCTCTTCTCTCTCTCTCTCTTTATGTTTGTGCCTGCCTCCATTCCTTTAATTTTTTGTATGCAATTAATTGCATACATGCTGAATACACTTGCCAATAGTGATATCACTGATCACAAAATATCATTCTCCAAACTACAATTACTATTTTGATTTCTATTTAAGTTCATGACTAAACACATTCCTCTACCCTTATCTTTCTTAAGATTTTTGCTCTTGATATTAATTGGGCATGTTTTGCTAGTGGGTTTGGATATTCAAATGTGTTTATAGTTCTAGGGGAGTGGCCATTTAAATTTTAGGTTAGCAAAATGACCTAGGATGGTTGCTTTTTATTCCCAAAAAGTGAGGGATAATACCCACCTCACCAGATCTCTTCCTTTTGTGATGAGTAGAGAAATTAGAGAAGTTCTTAATAGATATAACTAGTAATTATTTTACTTTTGGAATTCTCCTCATGAATTGAGATCTTCTCATGATCCTCCAACATTAGGTCAACACAATGTGCAACAAAAGGTGTCCATAATAGCCTTTTCCTCTTTGCCATCAACATTTGACCAACAACTTTGTAGTTTGCTACATTATCGGTCGCAACATGAATGACATTGTCTTCTCCCACATTTCCTTCTTCACTTCATCAGTAACATCCATGCAAGCTCCAACATCCTTTTGAGTACTACCAACCAAGTGATGCTTCAACCAATAAACTTCCCTTGTTATTACCTTTTGACAGTATTTGCATTGAAGTTTCCTAGTATCCTGAGCACCTGAGATAAAATGCTTCCAAGATATATCATTCCTATTTCCTAGAGCATTTTGGGAGCAACGGGTATAAAGGAGTTTGAAGTTGGATTTGAAGTTATTTTAATGATTGAGGGTGCAAATTTGCGGTGCAATGGAATAAATAGAGGGAGCAAAATGGATTGGACTACACTTTGGGTGTAGTGCAATTTGATTTACAAACAGTGTTGTACTGTGGTGGGATGGAAAAGAACAGAGGGAGTGTAATTGGACTCCACTTTGGTTTATTATAAACTGAAGAACAAAGTGGTGCGGTGCGGTGGAAAAAAAGCAAAGGGAGAAAAGATGGATTGGAATGAGTGAGTGGAGTTTGAAAGTGAAAGTAAATAGTTGAAGAAAAAGAGGATTTTTTTATGTTTTAGGGAGAGGAGAGTCGTAGTCATCACATATTTTAACCATGGGAGATCGGTAGTTGTTCAATGGAGCATGGCCCGTGGTTTCTTGATTTGTCTAGGCAATGACAGTTTTTCACTTATGGAGGAGAGGGAGTCACATTTTCTACCTCCCATACTTTATGGAAGAGAGCAATGCCATGATGCAATTGGGCTTTGAAAGTAAAATAATTTGGCTTTCGGGTTACAAATTGGGTCAAGCATCCCAACCCAATAAAACCCTAGATACTCACTGAAGAGATGCCATGAAGAAGTGTCACATGCATGGTGCAGCGAGGAGCGTCGTTGAGGCTGCAAGAGGAGCTGCCATTGTAAGGTATGATGAGGCCGCGAGAGGCGCCACCGCAAGGTATGTCGAGGTTGCAAGAGGTTTTGTCGTGAGTAACATTAACGTTATTAGAAGCATTGCCAAGAGGTATGTCGAGTCTACAAAAGGCTGTGAGGAAGATTGCCACAAAGTGTCGAACTCAAGAGAGGTGCCGTCGTGAGAGGGACTGCATCGCAAGACTCGCCGCTCCCACGCGAGTTGCAATTTACAATGTTGATCCCACACGATCCACTGAAATCGCAACTTCCAGGTGATGCAAGATCGGAGAGGGAGAAGAAGATCGTAGAGTCGTATGATCTTATGGTTTGAATGAATCACGTTTTTGACTACCGGGGTAGTGACCTATGTAATCACTTCAATTGGGCATCCAATCAAAATATATTAGAATGTCAACTATTATTTATTTTATTTAAATCTATTGCAACTTTTGTATGTGGAATATGCAAACGGTTGGGTTTTATTAACATATGGGATCTTTGCATAAAATATAAGGCTTCATTTTCTTATTACAATTATACTTTCTTATTGAGTTTCAGAAAGTTAGCTGGAAGATCCTTTTGTGCCGTGTGTTACATATTTTTTCTTTTGTCTTCTCAGAAAAGGTGAAGCAGTGGATAGAACCCTTCTAAACCATCTTTTAAAGATGTTTACTGCTCTGGGAATTTATGCAGAAAGCTTTGAGAAGCCATTCCTTGAATGCACATCTGAATTTTATGCTGCTGAAGGTGTAAAATACATGCAGCAATCAGATGTTCCAGATTATTTGAAGCATGTGGAGGTGTTTTCTTTTCCTTAACCCATTGCATTATTTTATTGGCTTTAGTTATTTGTCTAATTCTTTAATAAATGGATTATGTCAATCGATATTAGAGTTTTATCTACTAATAAAAGTTATCTTTCATTGTCAGTTCTTCCCTTGTCCACGTTGTGTACTTACTGCTGGTATGTTTTTGGGTGGACCTTTTGCAGATAAGATTGCAAGAAGAACATGAAAGATGTTTGATCTACTTGGATGCAAGTACTAGGAAGCCATTGATAGCAACAGCAGAAAAACAACTTCTTGAACGTCATATACCTGCCATTCTTGATAAGGTTTTGATAGTCAACTACTGGAGTTTGAGCTGGTAATTTTTTTTTTCTTTCCATTGCTTAAATGATATTTTGTGTTTTATATAGGGCTTCGCAATGCTTATGGATGGGAATCGTATTGAAGACCTTCAGAGAATGTATTCACTCTTTTTAAGGGTCAATGCCCTTGAGTCACTGAGGCAGGCAATTAGTTCATACATCAGGAGAACTGGTCAGGGCATTGTTATGGACGAGGAGAAAGATAAAGATATGGTTTCATCCCTTTTGGAATTTAAGGCTTCTCTTGACACAACATGGGAAGAAAGTTTTTCCAAGAATGAAGCTTTCTGTAACACCATCAAAGATTCATTTGAGTATCTCATCAATCTTCGTCAGGTACTTCTCATTTTGTGGTGTTAGTTTCCATTTAATAAATATCCCAAGATAGAAAGCCCCAGTCAACCTTCTGGAAATATCTCTACCTAATATGAGCATAAATAAGAATTCTTATCTGCTATATGATTATGTGTAAGTGACTGGCAATCCTAATAGCGCAAAATGATGGCTGTAAAAGATAGTTGACTTACTTGATTTTTCTGTTTTTATAATTTATTCAAAGCTAAGTTATTTTTTTGTTCAAACTTCCAAGTTTGTAGCTTTACTGCTTACACTGACTTCAATAACAGAATCTGTGAACTGTAAGATAGTAGTTTTAGAACGAGGCCTCTACCTAATTATACCTTCTATAGCTTTATAAAACCGGAATCTGCTAGTGATAGATGCCATTGCTGCATAGATCAATAAAGCTATTATCCTTTTCAGGCCATTAAACTCCTTTCATTCCTTTTCTTCTTTCCTATATGTTATAGCAGTGTAGCAGTCACCTTCATATATTTTTCAATGAAAAAAATATATTAATAGGAAGGAGAACATGTACATCAGTGCTTAGTATAAATCCTCCTAAAAAGATAAAGTAGAGTCATTAATTGAGTGGAATGAGAAAGAGAAATTCCCCTAAAAGAGAAGATCCAGACTAAATGTTTGAAGGAATTACAGAGCAGTCCTATTTCTTTGCACATTAGCAATTGAATTTCTAGTGATCTAGCCTTTACAAATTCTCCAGTTCTTGTCATACCTCATTTGCATCATCACTGAACATTAGGATTTCTTTGCCACCAGGGCAATAACTTTCATGTGATAATACTGAGTATTGCTATCCCTGTTTCTTATCCATTGGGTTCTGGCTTTCTGATGCCATGTTAATTCTTCTTGATTCAAAGTTCCTTGAAATCATTTGTTGAATCCTTTTCCAGCTTTTCTAGGAATAGGTTCCTTGTGTTTAGGTTAGCCTGTTTCCTCTTAATCCCCTCATTAACCTTGGGTCATCTATTCTTATATCACTGAGCGTAAATTTATTCCATTTCCTCATGTCCGTGTTCCTCAGTTCGACATTGATTCCTCCATTGGCTCTCCAACCTTTCTTGACCGTCTATGTATGCCTTATGTACCACCCAAGCCCTCTCAAATTGAAGAGGGTTTGTATATATGGGTCTTCTATAATAATCTATTCCCATCTTGCACAGGTTAGGTTTGTGGTATGAGAACTGAACCATGGGAAGAACCTCAAGAAATCTCCCTACACTACATTTGTTAGCTTTTACGGGATTGCATCCAGTTGGGATTTCAAAATATTTTAAGAGACTAGTGGTATTCAATCAAGATTTTTAAACTTTAAAAAAATCTTACGGTGTTCAATCAAAGACTATTAGGATTGTTTTAGAGGGCAACATAATCTAGTGGTATTCAGTTAAGATTTTAAAAGACTAAAAAAGAATCATCTGGCATACAAAATCATACAAATTTCAATGGATTATTTTCTTTATTGGATTTTGTGATTTTTGCGACTTTTATTTGTACATAAAATACCATTCCTATGAAGCAAGCTCATCCAAATATGAGACTTTCTACTCTCATTCAGACTTTTGTCAATCTCAATAGTTACAACAATTGTAGAGTTCTCTCTGTCAGTTTTATATGTTTTTCTACATCCAAGTAATTGTTTTCTATTATTATTCGGGATTATTGCTTCCTACAATCAATTTCTGGGTTACGACCATTATTATTATTATATATAATTTTTCAATCAATGAGAATAAGCTCTTTCTTTTCTTAGTTGACTTTTATACATTATGTTGTTCTATGACTTACCGAGTCCTTAAAATTTTCCATTACCATAGCACTGAAATGCACTTTGATTCACGAAATTTCGCAAAATAGGATGATAGGTATAGATGTATTTCACTGTGAAAAGGTAAAAATATGAAGTTCTTATCATTTATTTTTTTAAATACTTGAAATAGTTTAATTTTTTTGTAAATCCATAGAATCCTTTCAGATCTTATGATTTCATATTTTATAAATTTTTTAGAATCAAAATTTCAAAATCCTAATCATAAAAGATTTTTTAAAAATCTTCAAAAATTCATTACATTCTTACAAAATCTTTTAAAATCTACATGACTTTTTTTTATGTAAAAAAATATATTGAAATCCCAATTGAATGCACCCCCCTTAGTCTTTGTAAAGTCTTTCCAAATCTAGAGGGGGTGCTGCTGCTGTATGTATCCGGTTCCCACGGTCTAAGCCCACTGCTCTATATGCTTTCCCTTATAAATTTATATCTTTTTACAAATATTATTCCTCATACCTCTTTCCTGATTCATCAGCTATAGTATTTATTTTAGGTTTTCTGCCACCATCCAAGCCTTCCCTGTTTGCCCTGAGATGCTCTTCACCCTTTCTCAGAGACCTTTCTCCAACACTTTCTGGGATTGGTGTATATGGGTACATAGTAACCTTGATTCTCATTCCCATACATGACTTACACATGAATGAATTGAAAGACCTTCTCTAGTACCACCACGCCCACAGTATGAGACTTCCAGGATGAAATATTCAACTTTAAAAGAAAAGCCTCTTGTGTAGCTATAAAGCAAAAATATCCTCTCATATGTCATTTGTCTCCAACCAACTGTGAGAGAATTGCTGTAAAGTGCACTGCTATAGAAATACTTCCTTCTTTTTTCTACTAAAGCCTTTTGAGTTTAACATAAGAATATACTCAAGGGGAGAGTACATATCCTACCCACTGTTACATAATAATCTCAAACATGGTGGTGAAATTCCTCAATAGACTTTATTTAGTAAATACTGGGCCAAGGCTCGTCCAGAGCATAAAGCTCCTGCAGAATGCTGTACTTTACAAGAGACTTCCAGCCTAAATTTCAGAATACTATACACACCAAATCTGATTCCCTGCTTCTTCCCTGTAAACCATCCTAAAGTTCTAACATAATTGCCTCACATTAGTTATTGCACTCTACATTATGAAAAGACTGTCTGTAAAACTGCCACACTTCTTACAACAACTGCCTCATGCATGGTAATTGCACTCTATGCTCACCTCCTGGAGTAAATGAACTGTATATTGTATTAAACATATCAAGATAGAGAGAGGTATGTTAGGTCTATGAATCTGGAACATTTCAGTGTACTATCACCGAGCAGAGATGAAAAGTGACTTGTGAATGGACCTCAAGAAAAAGGATGAAGTGGCATAAGGGTGCCTAAATTAAGTTCTCCCAGGGCTCAAGTCAATTTAGCCATTGGCCCTGTTTGGTGGGGGTGTTAACAGAAACCAACAATGGGAATTCTTCATTGTCTTTGGAAGCTTACCATTTACTGAGGAAACAGAAAAAAAAAACCCCATTAAGGAACACCCACATACTGTATAGATCATACTCTATATTCATAATTCTATAACTAATGGGTTTTAGTGTAACATTCATGTACATAATACTTTTTATAGTCATGTAAAACCACTACAACCTAGGAAAACATTATTACTGTATAATTCCTTGAATTTTTAATATATACATATATAATGCTAAGCAAATTCATTGTGCTGTTTGTTTCTCACCTTGCGGATAGCTTGATTTTTGGCATATCTTTTACCTCGTGGTCTAAACTTCAAAATTCCAATTTTGGCCATTCTCATTCCTGTGATTGAGTTTCTGTGCAAGCTGTTGATTAATAATACTATCTTTTGTCCATTAGAGGGCTTGTGAAGATGTGCTTTCTGGTGTTCGGCTTAGGTCTTTATTTTTTACATTTATGTGGGATTTATTTTACATGTGATTTGCAATCAACTAACTGCTTTCCTATTTTTTTCCCTCACCAGAACCGACCTGCCGAGTTGATTGCCAAGTTTTTGGATGAGAAACTCCGTGCAGGTAACAAGGGAACTTCAGAAGAAGAGTTAGAGGGCACACTTGATAAAGTCCTGGTTTTATTCAGGTTCATACAGGTATGTTGGATGTTTCATTGGTGGAGTAGCTAACAACACCTTATTCCCTGTATTTTTTTGTTTATGCTCATGATGCTATCATGCACTTCTACAGATCTTTCTTTTCCATACTGATATTGGCAAGATTTCTTGGCATTTTGTTGTTACAGGGCAAGGATGTGTTTGAGGCATTTTATAAGAAAGATCTTGCAAAAAGACTGCTGTTAGGAAAGAGTGCTTCTATTGATGCCGAGAAATCTATGATCTCCAAGGTTAGGGATTTTCTTTCTTATTTATTTTCTGAAATAATCAAATGGTTTCTCATACAAGTTTTAGTAATATCAACAGTTTTCTTTTGTTAATACAGTTGAAGACTGAGTGTGGCAGCCAGTTCACTAACAAACTAGAAGGGATGTTTAAGGTACACATCTTTGAATTAAACCTCATTTTTGGCTAAAAATTTCATTGAGAATTTGAACATGGTTAGAAGTTTTTGGTTACATTTTATATTCAACAGTACGGTTGAACTTGGATTTCGATTTTGTAAATTCCTTTTTAATCATATGAGATTGTTGATTATTTAAACTATAGGCTGTTTCCTTATTATTATTCGTCTTGATCATTAGATGATTTATTATAATGTTTAGCTTTCCTAGTTTCTGTAATTAGGACAATGGTTTAAGCTTTCCTAGTTATTTTGATATAGGATCAATTCAAATTTGTTATAGCCTTTTTATCTAGAATTTAGTTGTATAAAAACATGTACATAGATTTGTGAATACCAATGGAAACTATTCATTTCACTAAACTGAAATCCTATTGCTTATTAAATTTATTGTAATTCTCATTTGAAAAGGCAATAAACTATATTTGACACTAAAAAAGGTTCAGAAAATTACTCTTCTCGCAAACTGTACTATTTTGCATGTATAAAATCTACAGCGTTGCAATAGTATGCATAAATTATTTAGTAGATTTCATTCGTCAATAAGCGTTTACCACCTACGTGACACATCAAATGACCCATCACTCATTTAAATATATTTTTGAACTCTCTGAAATAGACAAAGATTTAGTATCTTTCTTTATGAAAGTCCATATATTAGGTTGTGGTTGGGTTTAGTTGAGTACTATGATATTGGTGAAATGCTATTGAGTAACTGAACACTTGGCAAATTATGTATTTATATAAACATTCTAGAGCTAATTATGATTAAAAATATTAATGAGCAGTAGATGAAAAATCTCTAACTGATACATGAATCTGAACGTTCATGTATCCTGAACATTACAGTTAATAGCTAATTTGCTTCCAATCCATCAGGCTTGGTAGTTGGAATGAATTTGGGCCCTTAAGTATAAATTCACGTATATGGATCTGGGTCCTTAAGTGATTTTGTCAAGATCTCTGCAAGTTGATCATTTTAGTTTACTGACTCAGTAATGATTTCTTTTGGCAGAATCTTCTCATCAACTTACTCACAGTTAATTTCCATGTTTGGTCCGTTTTTGAAATATTAGATCAGACGCAATGTGAAGGCTGCTTGATTATCGTAAAACAAAATCATTGTTTAATGTTATAAGACTTCAATTTTTGAAATAGTCCAAGCAAGTCTGCATGTAACTAGCCGTAACCCTATATTATGGGCTAGATCAAGCAGCATATTTTTTTTACTTTCCTGTGAGAGAATATCCACATAGTACCCTACAGTAGAGTGTATATCAATAATCTATTTAAGACCATGCCCAATCTGCATCATAGTGCCCAGCTATCTTCATCTATCATTCCCTTTGAAGTAGCCTTTTTGATGTACCTGAGAATAGAAACCAATGCATCCTAGTGGTCAGATGGGGGGATTGCATAAATTGATTCGTCACAAGTAGAAAAGAAATTTCAGGTCTAATAATTATAAGATAAATGAGTTTTTCAACCAGTCTTTGGTTTCTTTTTTTGATCTAAATATGGTTCTCCTTGTTTGGGCAACACCTTTTTATTAAGATCCGTGGGACTGAAATGGGTCTTTAAATGTGGTTCTCCTATATCATTGGCTAGATCAAGCAACATTTTTTTCGTTGTACTTTTATGTGAGAGAATATCCACCAATGGACACATAGTACCGCAGTAGAGTTTATATCAATAACCTATTTAAGACCATGCCCAATCTTTATCATAGTACCCATTATCTGACATTCTCTTTGAAGTAGCCTTTTTGATGTACCTGAGAATACAAACCACTGCATCCTAGTGGTCAGTATGGGGGGATTGCATAAATTGATTCGCTACAACTACAAAAGAAATTTCAGGTATAATAATTATAAGATAAATGAGTTTTTCAACCAGTCTTTAATTTTTTTTTTGGATCTAAATGATATGCTTTATTGTGCTTTAGCCCAAATTTTTGCACAAAAAACCTAAGTGTCCAAATCAAACTCTTGGAGGTTGTTCAAGTCCATAAAGATATAGATTAAATCTGCAAACCAAGCTAGACTCCCTTTGAGCTACAAACCCAAGAGGCTGCTACATATAGATTTCCTCTTCTAGCTCTCCATGGACAAAGCATTTATAATGTCCAATTGATGATGTGGTAAGTGACAAATTGAAGCCATTGCAAGAAAGAGAAAACTAATCATCTTGGCCATGTGGGAGGTGTCATTGTGGTCAAGAACATACATTTTGAGTGTACCCTCTAACCACCAATTTGGCTTTTAGACAAACAACTTTATCATTTGGACTAACTTTTACATCACACACTCATATGTAGCCAACAACTGTCTTTCTAAGAGGAAGCGAAATCAGCCGAGGTACCAGTCTAGGGCATGCATTTCATCAATCATTGCTTGTTTCCAATCTATGATTGTCTAGTACTTCAAGAATATGTATTGAGATTTGAATAGAAGACAAAGGACATAGAAAATTGCAAATAGGATGATGATTTTGGCTAGACTGGATACCTTTCCTAATAGTAATTAGCCAATCAAAATTTTGTCTAGTAGGATTGTAGGAGTAATTTAGTAGACCATTATTCACTCAGTTCCTCATGTGATGGTGGATCAATAACCTATGCCTTGCACTAATATATGATTAGAGGATGTTGTGATTTTGGTTAATTACTCTTTGGGGAATCATTTTGAATGTCTTCATGGCAAGATGATTCCTGTTGGAACAAAGCATAGAATGTGTAATATCTCATGACAAAGAAAAGGAAAGAAGCTTCTCAAAGAGTGTGATGTCTGCAGACATATATCGTTTGTTGATTGAGTGGTACAAATTTATTTTAAGCCTTGAATATATCCAATAAAAACATTTGATAGATTGAACAAAGAACTTGTCTAATTCTGGAGACATTTTGAACAAAATAAGTACACCGAAAAACGAGGAGGAATATAATAAGGAACTTTATTATAAAGAGATGTAGAATACACACAATTTATTAGAAAACCAATACGTAAAACTTCTTCACCCCACTGATGATCAAGAACATTTGCCTAGAGTGTTACAAAAGCAAGAGGTACTTCCTAGCAAATGTGTATTTTTTCTTTTTCTTTTTGTGATTCCAATGTGTTGAAGTTTATGGGAACAAGCATAGTGTGAACAGTAAAAACAGCTTGAATCAGCGATTTATAGTGGACGATCCAGCTTTCAGGACTTGGATGAGTATGCATCGTGGCATTGGAGAGCTCTGGGAAATTGAGCAGCATCGAACCTGTAGTGTTACGAAGTGGTAAAATGCTCGAATAAAGAAGCACCCCACAGATTGTGTATTTATACACATTCCAGAGTTGATTATAATTAAAATCCTTACAGAGCAGTAAATAAAAAACTATAACTGATACATGAATCTGGATAATCATGTATCTTCAACATTAAAAGCTAATAACTAATGATCATATAGTTTTGTACATCTACTCTATGATGATCTGACAAACTTCATGCATCAATATAGCTTTTCTATCCATTGTTTTTTATAACTTATGTTTTTTTTTTCTGATTCAGGACATTGAATTATCAAAAGAAATAAACGAGTCCTTCAAACAGTCATCCCAGGCTAGGACAAAACTCCCATCAGGGATTGAAATGAGTGTTCATGTCTTGACAACTGGGTAAACTGTGTTTTCCCTTTCTTTTCATTTATAATTTTTATGTGCTTCTGTTTTTTCAGTGAATCTAATTGGAATTATTGGATGAGTGTAGGTACTGGCCAACATATCCACCCATGGATGTTAGACTTCCTCATGAATTGAACGTTTACCAGGTTCAGCATACACCATAAATGTTCTTTTAAATGTTGGCGTCCTTGATACTTTAAGTGACTTTCTTTACACGGTCCTTTCCTTTCCATTATTCTTTCTTCAGGATATTTTCAAAGAGTTCTATCTAAGCAAATACAGTGGAAGACGCCTGATGTGGCAAAATTCATTAGGTCACTGTGTCTTAAAGGCAGAGTTTCCTAAAGGGAAAAAAGAGCTGGCTGTCTCCCTATTTCAGGTTGGCCTCTTAAAAACCATTATTTAATATGTTTTCATTTATAGTAGTCTATCTTGTGTTGCACACATTTTTCTCTTATTAATTCTGTATGTCTGGGTGTGCTTCAGACTGTTGTTCTGATGTTATTCAATGATGCTGAGAAACTAAGTTTTCAAGATATCAAGGACTCTACTAGTATTGAGGACAAGGAACTTAGAAGGACTCTGCAATCACTTGCCTGTGGGAAAGTTCGTGTCCTACAAAAGGTGTGTTTGTAATCATTTGCAGAATAACCAGTTTATGATTTTGTTTTTACAGTTATAAGTTCTTTTTAATTTCTAATTTTGATTCCTTTTGTTGCACATGCAACAGTTGCCAAAGGGTAGAGATGTGGAGGATGATGACTCATTTGTTTTTAATGAAGGATTTGCAGCTCCTCTGTACCGTATAAAGGTACCATATCTAATACTTAGGAGCATTAATTAGTGAATCTCAAAATTTCATTTGCGTTTTCTGGTTTCAGTTACCATAGTTTTTAGCACTCCTCTAACTAATGATTATGAAATGCTTTTCCTAACTAATATGGTATTGGGGAGTGCAGGTGAATGCAATTCAGTTGAAGGAGACGGTGGAGGAGAACACAAGCACCACTGAAAGAGTTTTCCAAGACCGTCAGTATCAGGTCGATTTTCTTTTCTTAAAAACCCTCCACGCTTTGCTCAGATAACAGAGCACTAATGCACAAAGGAATATGAAGGCCTTAAATCCATAAGAAACTTGTATGCGTGGTCGTACTGGATATTTTCATGAATGGCCATGTCTACACTTGGAATGAACATTAAACCTCCGAAGCATAACCTTTTAATGAAAAAAGATGTTAAAGTTTTTAATTTTTTGATATCATTAAAAGTCATAAAGTTAATTGTGATATAAATATAATATTTGATTTTTGGTTATGTTCACAAAATTGGGAAATGATAATTTAGATATCGGAAGTTGTATATCTAATTTTACTGACTGACCCATCGAAGGAAGATGCCTTGGTTGGGCATCGTATTATAGACAATGTTTTCCTATATGTCCAGGTATCCAAGCTACCTAGGTGTTGCTACTGCCTATGTACTAGACATGTAATGATAATTACGATGTAACATATTTTCGTTGCTGGCACGGTTCACTGCAGGTTGATGCTGCTATTGTGAGGATAATGAAGACTAGGAAAGTGCTTAGTCATACCCTTCTTATTACCGAACTCTTTCAACAGGTGACGCCATTTCCTTTCAGTTATTTAATTCAAGTGTTGTCTGTGAATTCCCCATTACTGATTTGAGGAAGTGATTTGTTTTTGTGGACACAGCTAAAATTTCCAATAAAACCAGCGGACTTGAAGAAAAGGATCGAAAGCCTGATTGACAGGGAGTATCTGGAGAGGGACAAGAACAATCCTCAAATATACAATTATCTGGCATAGTTTATTTTACTTCATTTCACATTTTGAAGTTTCTTTTGTTTAATGACCCTTGTCATATATGTACAGTAACGACGGATTCTCTCCACTCCTCTATTTTTCTTTCCCTTCATTTATGGACAACTGTACTTTAATTGTAAAGCATATTCTACCCCTTGAATTTCTTTTCATTTAGATCAAAATTCAAAATTCTTCCAGGAAATGATACAGAAATTCAAAAGAATTGGTCATTAACAACCTTCATTGACCGAGATCATACTTTTTCCCCGAGACATTGCCTTTTTTGTTTACACCTTTACTGGGATACATTATTCGTTAATCAACCATTTAAGAATTGAAACATAATTAAATGTTGAACAACAATTTTCTTGTACACCAAATTATTTGCTCAGCCGCAGGAACGGTGACAAAATTGTGCTGTTTGTACTGTTTTTATTTATTTGTTGTTGGTCATTTTTTCCTGAAAAGATTGATCAAAACAATGATCAAGAGCTTCCTCTTTCCTGTTCGAATTTTTTTTCTTCTGAATTTTTATGTTTGATTTAAGACTGAAATGCTTATCAAAGTGGTTTAAAATCTTTGCTTTCCATTTCAGCTACATTTTATTTATTTAGGAATTCTTCAATTACTTTTAGCGGACAAGAAAATTGCCCGAGTTTAATTACTTGCGTGCTCCTAAACGGAAGAAGGAAATCAAATTACGATTCAGAAAGTAAAATAAACAATAATATATTGATGCTATAAAGTTTTCCTTATATCTATTTAATTACAATGTAATGTGTTGTCTTTTATAATTTTTTACTTGTATTAATTATTTTTTATTTTCTCATTAAAGGATTATTTCTAATTAATGACGGTGCAATAATTTGATATCTATTAAATCCTCTCCGGTTTCTGTCCATTTTCCTTTAAGTCAGTTATTCCAAGTGTAAATTGTGTTTTATGATCTAAATACGTAATCATTATAACTTCGAAACATTGTCAGATAAAATTGTTTTTTATGAAAACTTATGTGCTTCAATATTATAAATTGAACTCCTACTCTTGAAACAGCATTTCTAAGTTAATTTTTTTCCTCATTATGCCAAGATTTTTCTTGTATTATCTAATTCATTTATTTATAATTTTATTTTTTTCAAATACATTGCTTAATCTTACGTTAATTTAAATCATTTTAAACTAAGACAGTATGCTAATTTGACGATATCTCTCATTTGATTTACTACATTTGAATTTTTTTAATTAATTATAATTATAATTTTAAAAACTAAAATTTTAATACATTTCATCAATAAGTATGAACTCTTTATTTTCTAAAGCTTGAATCAGTTGTATTAGGGTTTTTACAGCTCAAACAAAATTTAAAGGAAATATGATACCTAGTATAATAACTATAGATTTTAAAAACTTTGAAAAGAAAAACAAACTGAAACTAAAAATGTCATCCATCTTTGACAATCTGAATATGATAGGTTAGTATCACCCTCTCCACAACTATTGAGAAGGTCCATCTGTATCTGTGCTAACAGGAGATAAATGCTGAGTTTCAGATCCAGTGGAAGGGGTACTTCAACATTGCCATTAATATAACTTAATTCTGCTTCTTAAGATGCTCCTTACACTATTATATCACCATTTTATTTCTCCCAACAAAATGAAGCTGGTTGGCAGTAGAAATAAAATAGTTTTACAAACCAACCATTTAATTTCAATTCTCACCAATTCATCCGATTCTGATCCCATTTAACAGTTGTATGCAATTTACACAATCAAAAGAAAACATTCACAGCCACGATGGTTGAGGTAAATTACAACATCCACAGTCTATTATTCAGTAACATCAAACCGAGTTAATACCCCAAACTCGCCATTTCATTCTCAGATAAACTACACAGATCCACCCCAGATAAAAAAAAAAGTCTTTTCATTTACTGCTCTCAAAGAAGAAGAAAAAAACACTTTGGGTACAGATATTGAATACCAGGCCAGAAGATGAGAAGCGTCATCAAATTTCAAACGGCTTTGACGGTGGCGGAGGAAGCAACGGCGGGGGGATTAAGGGGGGCGCGAATGGCGGTGTCTTCATCTTCGTCGGGATCGAAATCTGGATTGAGACTTCGATCGATGGCTTGGCGACCCTTTTCAAGACAAGGTTTACACGCTATCTCTATTGTGATCCACCCCAAAATCACTCCCACCACTGCTATCACCGCGCTCGTTATCGCACCCATCCCCTTTCACTCTTATTCTCTCTTTTTCTCAAACTTCTTCTTTTTACACAGATTAATCATCATCATCAACTTCCCAAATGAAACTAAACTACCAAGTAAGGCATAATTGTTCTGCGGGTTCTTATTGGGCCACTACTTCGGCCCATTATGTTTCTTTTTCTTCCTGCATCTCTACAATTTCTAATTGCACTTTAATAAAAAAAAATTATAAAAGCTTTCATGTAATTGCACTTTAATAATTTTTAAAATGATCATTATGATTTCTGGATTATTATGCAAAGAAAGTCCCTCAAAACAAGCAATTTTCTCCATTTTTCACAGTCCCTTAAATGTTGCATTGGAAGAAAGTTCATTGCATAGCATTAAGAATTTGGCCACCTAATTCAAATGAAGCTTTGCGTGCATCTCACTTACTCACAATGTTCACACACTGGTTACAGGTGCACCACTCCTTCCACTTGCACACCATTTGCAATGGATCAACTTCTTGTACATCAAGAATCATATTTTCCAACCTTTGACAGTGACTACCATCAAGAGAAGCGAGGTGATAAAGATAGACTGTGTTTTGAAATAGAAGATTGATATGAAAACAAACAACTAAAATCTTTGTAAGGGACAGAATGAGGAAAGGTAACCACAGTGCACATACACAACGTTGGAACAGATACCAAAATTCACTTGAAAGTGACATCACATGTGTAGAACTATGTCTAGGTTAACAGAACAAGCCAATATGTGAAGATGTTAACACATCTTCTCTAATATCAGTGTCTTCAAGTCAATTCGGCCATCAATTTGGTCTCCACTTTTTAATTACCTGATATTAACATGTTGCAGAACAACACTTTGATTGAACATTTATCTTTGGATAAATTTCTATACAAACATAAGTAGGAGGAGAACATAAAATCGAAAATAAAACAATTTTTCATAAGATAAAATTAGCTTATGTAAAAATTAATTAGCTTATACAGAGTAAGTATTACCTGCTTTTATCCTTTGAAAGATTGCATGATACGATTTTGGAAAAAAATAAAATTAGAATTACTGACAATGAAATGAAACTATAGAAACATCCATTAAGGAGAAAATAATGTAAATATTGATGTACAACTAGCACTGCCCAAGCAACAATAACAAGATACTATCACTGATATACAATTCAAAAAACTGATTAAACTGTTGCTTCACACAGCTATTTCAACGTTTAAACCTATAATAGTTTTAGTAGTTACATTTTATTCATACAACACTCGTAGCATAATATTACAGGGTAATGAAAAACTAAGCAAACAGCAGATGAGAGCTTGAAGGAGTCAGATCAGACAAATATTCTGGCGCATTAATTACATGCCATCGAACACCGAAGTTCCATTTTTCTTTACAACTTTCTTTTGGTTTCAGTCTAGAGATATGGCCAACAACAACCAGAAGATTTCGACCCACAACATAAATATGACTATCACAAGAACTCACAGCAAATGGCTTGCATATTTGCTCAGGCAGAGGAGAACCTTCTATTGCTTCCCAGGAATCGGTTTCAGGCTCATATACCTTTAGCTTCATTCTTTCAAGCTCAGAAACAACAAACAAGTGGCCGTAAACAACGACACTGGAGCCTGTCCACCCTTCTCTGAGTCCAACAGCCATATTTTCCCATTTATTAGTTCTAGGATCATAGACCTGGCCCCTTGGAGAGACATAAAAAGGCCACAACCACCCTTCAGTCACAAGAAGTTTCTCATTGAGAACAGCAGCGTCATAAGATGCCATATTTGTTCCCATGTTGGCAATAGGGCGCCAACTCCCATTGAGAGGATCCAGCACCTCAGCAGAATCTAGCTCATGAAGATCAGTACTATTTCCCCCAGCTATATAAATCATCCCATCGATCACTCCACTAGCAAAAAAGGACCTAGCAGTGATCATCCTATTCTTCACACTCCACCTATTCTTATGCATCTCATATTTCAACACCAAGTCAAGAGGGCAATCCACATCAGAGACCATGCCACCACAAACATACAGCGTACCATCACGGGGGATCGAAACACACCGAAAACCATGAGGGTAAACCCTGTCTCTACAAGGCATTGTAGGGATAGTATGCCAAGAAAAGTGTTTGAGGTCAAGGACCTGGCACTGGATCTTCCCAGTGCACTTATGGTAGGCAAATACAAAAAGCCAAGGGTCTTTCAAACCAAATTGCTTCTTGTTGGTGAAAAACCTCTCTTTGTTACCAAGTAGCATATGCCACCTCTTGCAGACAGCTCTACAAGATGAGTGGCTTTGAACTGGAATTCGGAGAAGACAATTGAGAGCAACATCATCAGGAAGGCTAGGAATTAAGGGTTCCTCTCTTAGAGAAAGCTCTAACTCAGGTGATGGATTTGCCAAAGAAGATTGGACCACCGCTAACCTAAACTTGGGAGATAATGTCATTTGAGGATTCCCTAGCTTGTGTACTGGTGCCTGTTGAGATGAAAATCTAACACGCTGCATCTTTAAATGTCAAATATACAGCTAAAACCCCCTGATAAATACTAAAACTTTTACCTTCTGTGACTGATTAGCAAACTTCTAGTTCATGCTTTTGTATTCTCAAATGGGTTGGAACAACAATATCCAACCAAATAGTGACACCCAATTTTCAATCTGGAGGTTAAGAATCTATTCCAAAGTTACTTGAAGTGATTCCCCTCGTAGATTTTTGGTACAAATAAAAGGAATCCCCCAAATCAAATCCACAATAAAGAAAAGAAGCACCAATTCCTCCACCACAATGATCTAAAAGCTGATGTAGGATGCAACTAAAACAAAAATCTACTCCTTAAAATTCCCAACTTTACAAAAGTACTTCTCACATCACAAATACGTGGACATGCCCTCTTAATCAAAAGCCAACACCTTTACCAAATGAGATTCATCAAGATGTTAACTTTAGGTGACCCCAAAATTCTTAATTTACACCAACAACAAATTTCCCTATTCAAGGCCCACCAGAAACAACACCTCAGAGACAGCAGATAAAAATCTCAACAATATATGAAATTCCAGTGCAGAAGAATACTAAAGATAGCGATTACCCTTAAAATCTCTTACTAAGATAAAGACAACCCGTAATTTATGAAGGTGGTAACAAACACTGGAGACAAATAAACAGAGATAACACAACAAACAAGGGAAAAATGAAGTGGACAAAGAGAGATGAGATTGAGGGGGCACACTGTGATTTTTAGCACAAGAATATAGGGACAAGAGAAGAGGATGACCCGTTCGTGATGATTGCGTGATCAAACAAAGATTCGAGCATGTAAAATGATAATTTCACAACTTATATAGTGTATGGATTTTTTATGTTATTATTTTAGATAAATTTAAAATTAAATAATATAAAAAATATTAAAATAATAATATTTAGAATTGTAATATGATTGAATAAAAAATATGGATTGTAAATCGGACACGTAGTGTAGATTCATAGAGACAAAACCACGCGCTTTTGGTGTTGCTGGTTTCACACGCCATTTAAAAAAATGCAGAGCCACTACAATAACAACATGGAATGGCAGTGGTCACCACGCTCTACTGTTTCATCTAAACCTGAATTGCTTCAACTTACTCACAATGTATCAAACAAAATATAAAGCTTCCCAACCCATGTTCTTCTAGTCTAGTTAAGAAATTAATAACTACAATGTTTTAATCAAAAGTTATAGTGGATATGAATTGATAATTAAAAATTAAACTTTATAAAAAAATATTCTCTTTCCTGAAAAAAATTAATTCAGTTATCTTAAATTGGAAGAAATTAGGTTCAATTGGATAAATTTAGATACTACACTCTTTTCTTTAATTTCTTAACTTACTAGATTTTCCAAACAACAAGAATTAAATTATGTTCAATCGGAAGGTAATTTTCAACTAATTACGTTTTCAAGAGAGAGAATCAGTTTCTTTTAAGTGGACATGAAATATTCTTTATGGTTGTTAATAATTTTGTTACTTTATTAATCACACTATACAATTTTGATTTTTTATTTCAATTTTCATAATTAAATTTTAAAATTAGAATAGCTTGTACACATGTTATTTTAGCAAACAATTTTAGGGATTTGTGTTTACTCTTAAGAAGAAGGAGAAGTTCTTTTAATACATAGTTTCTTATTGAATTGTTTAACTATTTGTACATTAAATATTTCACATGCTTAGATCATCTTTTAATTGGGTCCTTATAAAAGACAAGATGTATCAAACCTACTTCAATACTTTTGTATTTTCTAGATTAAAACAGTAATTGGCAAAGCTATCGTCAAAAACTACTGTTACCACTATTTTCGCTATATGTACGGGATTTTTAACATTTAGGTACATTTTCATAAAATAATTATTAAAATAAATAAAATTTTAAAAAATCACTAAAATAGGCAAATCGTGTTAAAATAGAACAATTTCTGTTAAAAATTGATTATATTAACAAATTTATCCAATTTCTGTTAAAATTTGATTGCACTAACAAATTTATCCATCTTTTATAAAAAATGATTTTTTGACACCCATTTTTCCTTTGCTCCAAATTACACCTTCGTGTTGAATTACTTATGTGATAGAGATATTTTTGTAAAATAATAGACATGAGATGGATGTAATTTGGAACATTGGGTGTCAAATTGTCACTACTCTTTTTATAATTAAGATTAAGATATGAAATTGATAGGAAAAAATAGAGTGGTGATATGCTATAAACAGTAAAAAACATTGACTTTACACACCAATAAAATAATCTTTAATTTATTTTTTAATTTTTAATATTATTATAATGTGGTGTCAGTATATAGTTTTCCTGTATATGATGTGAGAATTTTTTTCCGTAAAAATATCATCATGTGCCATCTTCATTATTATCATTTCTATTATTCTCACATCATGGTTGTCATTGTTACCAACTCTCTTAAAAACCATCATCACCAATAGAAAAAACGAATGACAGAGTGGATAATCATTCTTATGGTTTAAGTTCAAAATTTGATAAATTTAGTTTTCTGAAAAACTTACAAACCTTAACATTGACGTGGCATTTGCAGTCATATGTTTTCTATATCATCTACAAACTTTGTTTAAATTCACAACCATGAAAACAAACCACCCATACAAGTGGTTTCAAAATGAGAACTGATAGTTGTAGTCTAACAGAGAGACGTGTGTGAGAAGATAGGTAATGTGATGAACAAAGATAGTGAGAGAAATATCATAAAAGTATGCTGTATAAATAATATCACTCTTACAAAATAGGCCTACGATAAGAATTTGAGGTGGGTTCAACGCATACTACAAATACGAGAGTTGATGGCCTAACAAGATCGTAGCCACTACAAGATGCAGATACCTCAGATTGGGTGATAATTGTAAATGTTTTATGAAAAAAAATGCAAAAGGTTATCCAAAAATAAATAAAAAGGTTTAGGTCATGGGGGGACTTGGAAGAGAAAGAAAAAGAAGGAAATGGGAAACTTGTAAAGCAGGTTCTAGCTATAGCTTTACCAGAACCATATCCTTATTGGGACTGGTTTTTTCATCAATTACTGGCAGAGCTGCTCGACTGCTGCGACAATCTGAGCAGGTTGAACCACAGTCCATTCCTCCAATGTTCCTGCATATGGCGTTGGCACATCCTGAGAGGATAAACATATAATAGGAGCATCCAAATAATCATTGAAATTTTCAGTAATAGAAGCTGTCAGGCTAGCACCAATTCCACCTGTCCGCATACACTCTTCAACAATTAACACGCGATGAGTTTTCTTCACTGAATTTCCAATTGTGTAAAGGTCAAATGGTTTCAAAGATCTTATGTCAATTACTTCAGGATCATACCCTTTGTTCACCAATGTCTTGGCAGCTTGCATGACATGATACCTCATTCTGGAATAGGTTAAAATTGTGACATGCTCCCCAGGCCTAACCATCTCAGCTTCTTCAAGTGATAATACATACTCCTCATCAGGAATTCTCTCCTTGAGGTTATAAAGCAACACATGCTCAAAAAGGATCACAGGGTTCTCACTTCGGATAGCAGCTTTCATCAAGCCCTTGGCATTGTAAGGAGTTGAGCAGGCAACCATCTGGATTCCAGGGATTGACTGAAAATATGACTCAAGTCGCTGTGAGTGCTCAGCCCCTAGTTGCCGCCCAACTCCACCAGGTCCACGGATAACAATTGGTATTTTAAACTGGCCTCCAGACGTGTAATGGAGCATGCCACAGTTGTTGGAGATCTGGTTGAATGCCAGAAGTAGAAAACCCATGTTCATGCCCTCAACAATTGGCCTCAGACCAGTCATGGCAGCTCCAATGCCCATGCCTGTGAAGGCATTCTCAGCAATAGGGGTGTCCAAAACCCTGAGGTCCCCAAACTTAGGTGCTAGGCCCTTGGTCACTTTGTAAGATCCACCATAATGACCCACATCCTCACCCATGACACATACACGAGGATCCCTCTCCATTTCTTCTTCCAAACCTTCTCGTAGGGCCTCAAAGAGGAGAAGTTCATGCCTGAGAGTCAAGTGCATACCTGGTCAATTTCATCATTATTTGGCACCTTCTCATCCTATTTCTACAACTAACACAGGCAATAAGAGCATACAACATATGCCAAAGCATGCTTTTAGAAAGTTCAACCAATACTCTGTTAACCACGATTCAAGATTAACTGTCACGTAAATATTACTTGCCAGCCAACCTTTATCATAGTTCCGAACTTATACTTTGGTTTTACGACTGCATTTCATCAGACTAAAAAAGTACAGAACAATGCAAAAAAGATTATTTTTGCATTAAAATCAAACACCAAAAACAATGAAGTAGCTACTAAATAAACACCCTTTTAAGTGCTCTAAAATCAACTACAAAATCAAATAAAATTACCATAAGTATGGGGTTGCGTAGTAGTTGTGGTACAGTATAGATGAATGCGAACACTTGCATTTTCAATGCAAAATGCACACCTATAACACATTTCATGTACAAGGAAAAAACATTTTATTTGAAAAACATGACACTAACAAAAACAGCCAACATAAAATTATTATCTGTTCCTAAAAAAACAGCCGCGTAAAATTAATATCTATTCCTAAAAGATGATTAGTAAACATGTAACAGCGCTCTGCCTTTTTACTGGTGGCTAAATAAACCCAAAATCATTTTGAAAGTGACAAGTAAGTCAATTTATTTAAGAAATGGGTCTTATGCAAACTGAATTAGACTGTCCTAATTATGATAGCATTAGCACCAGGATAATTAAATAAAGAGGTAAATTTACCAGCCAAAAAAGGATAAACATATCAACTTAGTCTCATCACATAACACACTGCATACGGTGTTGTAAGACACTACTAGTTTAAAACATTAAATAAATATAAAAAAAAAACATTTAAGAGTGACAGAAAGTGATAGCAGAAAGAAACTTACCCGGTTTGTGATGATGTAGAACTATCTGCCTTAGTCTGCAAACAACCCAGAAGCTAATCAACAGCATTATAACAAACACCTTGCACACTACATCTCATGAATCCTAAATTTAACTAAAAACAAATTAAGGGATAGTCACAAACAACTTACGGCAACTGCATTAGTAAGCAGCTTCTGAGTCCGAGACTTCTGAGCTCCTCTTGAGAGGAGGTGGTTCATCCGCGCATCAGATCTGACAACAAAAAACTCTCCTTTCCTCGCTGAACCATCAAAAAACAGAAAGATAAAACATTTCAGTGAGGAAAAGTAAAATAGTGAATAAAAAGAAAAGAGGGAGATTGAAAAATTGATAATTGGAAGAAACCTGAGATGGGTGATGGAAAGTGGAGTTTGTTGGAGGCGGAAAATGCGGTGAGAGGAGGGTTGAAAAGGGTGGCCATGGAGATATGGAGTGAATGAAGGAATGAAAGAGCGAATAGATCGAAGTTGGAGAAAGTGAGTGAGGGACGGAAGCGTTGGAATGAATCGAAAAATATAAATAAGAAGAGTTAGAAAGAGTGGGAGGAAGAAAGAGAAGGAAGAAGTGGCGGAGAAACCGAGAAAAAAAGGTTTGGTTTGTGTGTTGTGTGTTTTAACGTTGCTGTGGTACCCTTCACCCAAGCAACTTTTTTCGTCTATTTAGTTCTCCTACCAACACCTATCTCTCCAACACCTCATTTTATACTTCCATCTACTTCATAATTTGTGATGGTGTTTGCTAAAAGATACTATTACTATTTTCACTGCATTTTCTAGATGTATTATTTAGTATTACAAAGACAATGATTAATTAAAGAAGAAAATTGGAGTAGTGGTAATATTTTTTTACACAAAGAAAGGCTATATAAATTCTATTAAAACTGAAAATTAGAAGGAATATATTTTTAATGTTATGTAATGACATTTGAAAAAATATTGTGCTTTTTTTAAATAGAGGAAGAAACCATTAACCTCAGACAGAAAACAACTTAATTTTAGTGTTAAAAACGAAGAAATAAGGCAATTAACCATTGGTTATCTAGTAATATAGAACGATCAATTTAATTTAATGACCAAAATTTTAGAAACTAATTTTAGCTGTCAATAAATTTAGAGATGAATTTATGCACTTAACAAAAATTAAAATCCAATTTTAGATTCTGTTAAAGACGCAGTCGCTATTTCATTCATTACTGGCCCTCTTAAAGAGATTTTTATTTGATTAATTATTTTTTACCTGATGTAATATTTTCTGTTTATATAATACAAAGTATATGAAAAAATTATCGTTTCTTGATAACATAAAAAGTGCATATATCAATTTACAATATCATGTAAAAAAAATACAGACCATATTTTCGTAGTTAGCATTTAATATAAAAGTCCTATCCAATATAATTAAAAAATGGTTTATTTGGTAAGTAATATAATGTTAGATAAATTCAAGATCGAAGACATCTTATTCTCATCTTTGGCTTCTTCTACGGTTTATCATTCCATCCGCTGTTTTCTAGAAAAAAGGTATTATAGTTAGTTAGATTGGGAAATGAATTTCAAGTATATACTCAATTTTTTTTTATAGTCAATTGTTTTTTATATCATATTTATATTATTTTATATAATAGTTTTTTATTATAGTTTAAGATTTATTATTAGTATAGATTATAATAATAGAACATTTTAATGTCCATTATTTTTTTATCATACAATTATTTTGAAAAGGGATAATAATAATAATAATATTCAAAAAAGTTAATAGATGTATTGTTGAATACCTCTTCAATGTTTTGTAATAGGTGAAATACTTGTTTTAACTATGATGAAAAAATCAAGATTCAGAGTTTGAAAGGAATGTATTTGCTAATAAGTTTGTGAACTTTGACTTTATTCAAATAAAGTATTTTCATTGATATAATAAGCTTTTATCTAGTATTTTTTTATAGTTCTTTATTAATAGGTATAAATTACTTATGTACCATTTTTGTTAATGTATACTCTTCCTGTATTTTTTTGTATTTTTTTTTTAATAATATATTTTTTTTTTTCATGTGGTGGCAAATGATTGTTATTACTTAGATGTATTGTTGAAATGTAAGTTTTATAGTGATGTATAATACAAAAGCTTTTATGAAAAAACATATAAATAAATATATTTTGCTAATTGTTATTATCATTTGAATATAATCAATTATTTGACTTAAATAATTTTTTTAATAAGTAAATATTTACTTTAATATGATATTGTAATTTTAGTTAATACGTTATTTGTTATATTTTAATATTATATACGTTATCGAATGAATATTGAATATAGTTATATACTTATGTAATTAATGATTATTTAATAAAATATTCATAAATTATAATAATGAGTCTGTGTTTATAATAAAATTAAAACTTATGAAAAAAAAATGTTTTTGTTAAATTATAATGATTTAATAAAATGTGATATTTATTTTATATTTTAAAATTAATTCATACTGATAAATGATAGAAAATAAATATTGCATTGTTTTTTCTAATAGTTAGTGAAACTATAATAATATTATTTCATGTTATCTTAATATAAAGATACTACTAGATGTTTACCTTAATTAATTTATTAATTTAATCAAATATTATTACATATTAATTATAATTAAAATATAATTAATATAAAGAAAATATTTTGTTTCAAAAATTTATTAAACTCTACAAACACTAAATAATATATATATATATATATGTGTTAAGTTGATCAACAAGTATGCATCTTTACTATCCATTATTCCTTTTATTTTATAAATTTAAATATAAAATAAATTATTTATTTTTTGCTGTCATGATTATCAATTAGTATCAGAATTATGGATATTTTATATTTAAATTGATTTTTGTCTGTTTTACTGTAAATGAGTTTTTTTTTTGGTTAAGTTTTACTGGTTAAACAAATTGTGTGTTGCCAATTGTTTTTATTTGGATGTACTATTCTATAAAAACAACTTATTCAAAACAAAAATCACTTCGATATGTTATATGGTTGTTTTTTAACTTTACATTATTAATTATATAAATTAAAGTGATATTTGTATATTTGATATGAAGTATTAAGAATGTTTATTGGGTTGGGTTGCCCTAAAATTCAATCCAATTAGATTAAATAGTGTTTCTTTTATGATTTAGTTAAATTTAATCTAATTTCAAAATTGAGTCACTCTTATATGAGTTTTATAATGGATTTAGTATCGATAATCTAACATTACACTCATCTTATTCTCGTTATATATATAAATATAATATATATATATATATATATATTATTTTAAATTATTTTAATAGATTTATTATAACTTGATTTATTGATTTATTTAAAATCTTAATTTATTTTTTTATAAAAATAATGTTAATTTTGTATTAGGCTAATACTTAAAAATTACAAAATTTTAATATTTTTTTCAAGATCTTATCCAACTTTATCAAGAATGAGTTGAATTGGATTGCATTTCTGTAATTTTTATTTTAAATTCAACCCAACTCAATTTGTTTTTAGTGGATTTGTTGAAATCATATATAACTTAATCATACATAACTTAACCTGCCAACACCCTCCATCATATATTTATATATTGATATCTACAAATGAAAGTGTTTCTAATATTACTTTTAATATTTAAAATTTTACTTTTATAATAGATACGTATATAGTTGACTATGTTAGATAGGATTAAATTTAATTAGATGTAAATAGATTCACCTCACAACCTAAAAAAAAGTGTTGTGACATCTAATATTAAAAGTTAATTACTTTTTTTTAAGTTATTTCAATTAATGATGATACGATATTAAAATCACCTTTAAAAAAAAGACTATTTCCAATTACTTTTTTATTTTTAATACTAAGTTCCAATTAAGGATATTTTACAATAAAAAATTTATTCTTAAAATAATAAAGAAAAAGGAACAAGAAAAGTAATAATGAAATAAATATAATTCACTTAAAAATTTGATAAAAGTATTTCATCTATGTTTAATAATGTAACTTATTTTAACAACTTTCATTTGTTTTAATAAATTTATTCATATTATATGACCTGTATGAACTTATATTTTATTACCTTAATTTTTAAATAATAATAAAAACACTAAGGCCCAATTCTTAATTATAATAATAATTTTTTAAATATTGTTTAAGTGATATTATATTTATATTTTGACAAATTTCTTTTTCATAATAGTTATATAGTTATTAAGTGATTGTATAAGTAACAGTGGTTCTCAGTATATCTAAGTTATATTGTGTTCTTGTTACAGTTTATTGATTTAAGGTTAAACGTGTTTACTGTTATTTTAATTATTTAACATATTTTTAATTTTTAATAAAAAATTCAATTATTAAGAAAACCTAACTATTTTAAATTACAATAGATATTAAAGTTTACACACATATATATATATATATATTACTTTAAATTTAATTTATATAAAAAACAATTATAAAAAACTTAAAATAAATAAATAACTATATATATATATATATATTATTTTGGTATAAATATTTTGTATGTCCTGTTTATCTTTATAATTACCGTTATTATGCTTTCCTTACAATTTTATTTACACTTCGTCTACTATTTATTATATAATATAACTATGATTAGTATTTTTCTTTTTATTAAGTAGAAAGACCTTATTATTTTTTTTCTTTTTTTAAAATAGAGAATAGAGTCTCCATTTTTTCACTAGCAATTACAAAAAACATAACTATTTAATATTAAAATTTGATTTATCAATTATATTTTTATTTATATTCTACATTTATTTTTTAAAAATTAACCAATTGTTTGGCTTTCAATTTTACATTACAATTTTTAAATATACTTTCTATTTATCTGTTCTTTGACAGAAGAAACTTCTCAAAGAAAAGTTGGAAAAAAAGTGGTAATGGAAATATTTTATCTTCTTTACTCTATCCTGTCCACATTCCTCACCTCTCTTATTCTATCCCTTATCCTTCCCTTTAAGGCGCTACTCCGGCGGCGGGAATCCGCACGCGCCGCTTCTTCCTTCTCCAGAGATGAAGTCGATTCTGTTTCTCTATACGAAGGCACAGTGTGGCACCAACGTCGTCACCCCATAAAACATTCCTTCCAATATCGGGTTCGCTACGCATTCATTGACCTTGACTGTGCATCTCATGCGCCTCGCGACCATCTTTCTCCCGACGAAGCTCGCCAAATTACCGATACCAATGGCCCCATGTAATTCATCTTCTTTATATCTAAATTTTTGGCCATTGGGTTTTGCCAGAGCCATGCAAAATTTCACATTCACGTTTCGATTTGTTTTTAGTGACTTTTTATGGCTATAACTTACGACTTTTTTGTTTGGATAAACTTGCATAAAAAGAAGAGATGAATTGAGCTTTTCTTAAAATCAGCTTATCTGCTCAAGCTTTTGCAGAAATTAGATAAGAGAGTTTCTAAAATAGTTAATTGCAATTTTAACTTATAAAAAATGTCAATTTATTTTATTTTGTTGTTATTGTTTTCGAATAAGTGGTTAGGAGGAAATTTATCTCTAAAGGGAACTAAGATGATTTATTTTTCTATGTTGTGAATTTTTGGTTTATAATTGCTTCATGTTGAACCCAATTCTGCAGTTTGCTATTGACAATTCCCCCTAGTGTGGGTTATGAGCAGAATCCTTTGAGTGTGTATTATTGCTACGCTGTTGAAGGCTCTACTAAACGGTTGAAGAAGTGCATTGCTGAGGTGAGAAATATGCTCTCTCTCTCTCTCTCTCTCTCTCTCTCTTTTGTTTCTGTGACTTTTCTAATTTATGCTTCGTTCCCCACTCTGTCATCAGCGTCTAATCTTATCATTATCAATCCCATCAACTTTCTCAAATAAGACAGATGTAGGCTTATAATTTGTGTCCTTTTAAGCATTAAGTGATTGTCAGCACTTTAGCAGCTTCATGTCTTATTAGGATACTCTTTGTTAAATCAGAAGTAGTCTTTTTCTTCTTCTATAGAAGTGGGGGGATATGTATTTTGTAATTCAAATGAAAAATGTTCGTTACTTTTTCCAATTCTATAAATAATGTCCCTAAGTAGATATTAGGAATCTGCTGAAACGTTGTGAAAGGGTCTAGTTGTCTTACTATCAGGTAGGATTTTTTGGACCATATTTTGCTGTGTTGGTAGTACTGCTAATTTTTTTGTTTCAGGTTACAAATACACCATGGGGTGAAAGAGTAACCTTTGTTTTCGATCCACACTCTGATCTAGTGGCAAAGGCTTTGCATGTCAGTCCTTTTATGGTATGTAAGTTCCTTTTGCTTTAGAACAACATTTAGGAATCACGACATTGGTTCACTAAACTATTATATGTTCTATATTATTGTATTTTATCTAGATTGAAAAAACAAAAGTTACCTCCTCAGTTCCTCTCTACCCTTGTATTTTTTCTTTCTCTTCTGGTTGTTAAGAATTGGTTTATTTACACTGTTCTGCAACTTTTGTTTGGTGTTCATCTTCCTGAACTGAATATTGAGTCTATTTGCACTGAGCCAATGATATAAAAATCAAGAGATAAATTTTGTCCGTGTTTATAGAAGTGGTAGGGAAAAGAACTGTACTTTTGGAGACATCACATGGAATATTATATTCTGAGATGGCACTATAGCTCTGCAAGTAGTTAACCAATGGTTGATCAGTTGACAATTTTGCCTTTGCTTTTGGACTCCCTGTGTCTCTTATCCATGTGCCCAAAGTAGCTTCAAACGATGTTGCTTGTTGAGGTTCCAGAAAAGGATCAAGTTATATTTTATCACAGTCTGCAGTATGCTACTGTTATTTACATGGTTTGGTTGCCATGTAGTTGTCATGTATCTAAGAGGAAACGTCTCAGACTTCCTATGGGGTAAAATTGTTTTGAAAGTTGTTGAGAATAAAATTATAGTTATTGGCAAGAACCTATGGATATGATTTTGTAAATGCTCTGATGTGGTTTACAATTATCATAATTCACTACTGCCTGATATATTTAAATTTGGATGTGTTAAAATCTAACAAATATTTGATATCATTTTTATAGCTTAAAATATTTGAGTATATTAGAAGATCTCTTATTATGTATTATTTTTATATATGTTATGATTTGTTTTCCTTATTTAATTAGGGTCTATGTAAATTATAGGCACATCGTATCATGTAAATAGGAAAATTATCTCCTATATTTATTGGATTAAGTCTACATAGAACAGAGAACACGGTTTCAGCATCTCTTCTATCTGTTTTTTGTCTCTTTCAGCAGGTTGCAAATATGTGTCATTCTCAGAATATAGAGCCGATAAAAAAATCTCAGAATATAGACAGTAAATATACAACTAGTATGTTAGGGAAATGAAATTGGAACGAAATGATGGTAATGAATACTCTGCTGGACTAATAATGAACTTTTCCTATGTATACTACAATGTTTTATAGACAGCATGGTTTACCTCAAATACATGTCTACATAGTTAGCTTTAATTTTTAAGATAATCACAATAAGTTTATATAATTTTCCGCATTTTATTAACAATCAACTACCTGGGCTATGCTAGGATATGCTTGGAAGTTGGAATATCAAAGCAAGTGATCCTGGCGAGAATCTTACAATATCAATTTCAGTTCATCATCCCGAGCATGGAAACTATTTTACTGCCACTCTGAAAGCCAAAAAGCTGAGCTCATCCCCAGAGTTAGATCATGCAATTTTCTTTTGGTTGATGCCTCATAAAGTTGCCGTTTGGATATATTGGCATGTAAGCTTCTTTTTCATACTTTCCTCTTGCTGTGTTCTTATATGATAAGTATTCAGAGCAAATGCTGTCAGGCTACGATACTTTTTTTTTTTGCAAGAAATTTAAGAGGTTCAAACTTGAAATTAGTAAAATGTGATTGGAACTGAAATTTACTGAGAGCAGCTCCCTGCAATCAGAGGTAGCCCTTTGTACTGAACACAATCGGGGACAATAGGGACCAAACTGTTGATCATGTGATCATAGGGAATAGTACCATGTCAGGCCTGAAGTTATGTGGGTCGCATTTAGTGGGTCCATGTTTTTAAGTGGGACCAGCACAAAATTTTCTCAATAATGAAAAGTTTATCAGAAAAAGGATGCAAAAAATATGTTTTTAGCATTTCTCACACTTATAACATGATTAGGAATAAATTGCTTTTGTTAACTGGAAAGTAACAAATATATCAGAAAAACAGCCCATTATCTTATGAAATGGTTTGACCCTTACATGAAATTGATATTCAGCCAAGTGAATAAAATTTTGCACATGTGATCCCTTTGATTTTAACAAAACAATCTAAGTGTAACGATTAAAATCATAAAGTATAATCAAAATGTATTTGTGACCATGTATTGAAATTTTGGAAAAGGTGCTCAAATATCCATATGAATCAATTCAAATATTTTGGATGCTTTGCTGATGCTTGGTGTGTATGACAATATTCTTTGTTTAGCCAAATGACAATCTCACATATTTCATTGATAGAATTAGAAATAAAAGGAAATTGTTGGTGTAGAATATCTAACCTACTTGCAGACAAGTGTCCTTGTCTAAAATGCCAAATGTTTGAAGTGGCAATTGTAGTGGTAGTTTAATTCACAAAGGAAGGTGTTGGTGATGTTTTTAGCTGACATCAAGGTGATAAAGACCTTTTTGCAATTTACCCAAATCAATCATCTTCAGTGAGCTCGTTTCTTGGATTTTACAAATACTGTAAAATAAAGTGTGAGGAGATCTCACATGGACATGGTCTCAACATTACACAGCCCCAATATCAACGTTTACTTGCCATTTTGCAGCAGCAGGGGAGGACAGCACAGCAACATTGTAGATGTCTCTAGAATGTTGTAACTTATCAGCAATAACAGAATTTGGAGAATTATTTGATTTCTTGTTGGGCCTTTTCTTGTGATATGGTCTGCTTGTCTTGAATGGGCTGTTTTTCTGATATCTTCATTGATACATACAGATAGACTAGTGGACTCGTTTTATCATTTCAAACCAATGAGCTATCCTACTTCCTAACATGCTGTGGTTTGCTATTTTGCCTACTAAATCCTTTGTTTGCTTTACATCAGCATGTCACCTTTTGAATACTATGAATCTGTTTAGGAACTGTTTTATGTTTTCAATTGATCTATGTTTGTACCGTGTTCAATATGTTGATCCTGCTCAATCTTGTTTTCCACAGGCTATAAAACTGTGGTGGAAAAATGTGCGTGTTGTCCAACACCCTAGATATAACATTCCAGCATACAGGGAGGAAGCGTTGACACGGGATAAAAGACTGCAGTGTTGTGGATTTAGTGATGATAATAGGCATCTGCAGCAAAGAGAAAGCGACCAAAGTTGCTTGGATGAAGTTCCTTCCAAAAACCGGTGGTTTAGATGGAGAGATGCTAAGTGGCCATGGTCATAGAAATCATATCCTTGGAATATGTCATGATTACCCTGATTTCTTAAGGATTACTCATTTGTTAATAACATTATTTCATCTTCATGACAATGATTATCAGTATTTAAGGGTTTGAAATAAGCTTAATCTCTCTTCCACTTTCAACTACCGTTTCAATTTGGCTTGTAATAACTTGGAAATGTAGTAAAATCAAATAGAATAATTTTTTAACTTCTTAATTTGAAAAATGGATTCTCAAATTTTGTTGAAAATGAGTATGTTGGAAATAAATTTTCGCACAGTCGTTATTTATGGAAAATTTATTTATTTTAATAACAGCTTTAACTGTGATTATGAATAAGTTATAATTCATACCATACTATATAAATTCATAGACATATGTAGGTGAAGAAATCGAGAGAAAATGAAATAAACATAGCCAAAGTCTTCCTTTTCTCTGAAATGGTAATAAGACAAAATTTTAGTATTTAACATTCTAGGATTGAGTGATGCTTGGTGCTCACAACTAACAAATTACCATCACAGATTTTGCATCCTTAGCTAAATAAAAACCTTGACAATGACAATTATAAATATGGAGTGCTTGTATAAAGTTTATTTACATAAAGAGGAAACAAAGTGTAATTTATATGTTTCAGCATCAGTCAAATAGTGGGAATATAATTTATTCTAAAATAAACCAATAGCAACTAAAATTGTTGTTTTTAAAAATATTAAATAATTAATTTTATAATCTTAAATTAATCCGTAAATCCTGAATTATTTGACAATTCTGATTTAGTTTCCTAACCTTTTTATTTTTGTAATTTTGAACTTGTAGTTATTTTTTAACTGAGACCTTTTGTCTAACTTTGTTAAGGAAAATTGATCACAGGGAACCTACTTAAAAAACAACTACTAAACTTAGGATCCAATTGAAAAATTTGATTAGGAGCTTAATTAATTTTTTTAATTAGTTAAAAATATCTGCTAAATAATTCTGAAATTTCCCTCGAATTTTCACACTATTTCAAACTTCTTTAGGCTATTCCTAATTTCTCAATCCAACATTGTCTCTCTTACACGTTTGGATTCGCTATTCCTATCTTTTTCATGTCAATATTTTCATATCTTTATGATTTTTTTTGGACGAACTTAATACATTATTTTTAATGCACTCTTCAATTAAGTGACAATTTTTAAATAATTTATAATTTATTTTGAATTACTTAATAGGTCCCTAAACTATTTCAAAATATAACTATATCCTAAACAATTTTTTGTTGAGTTCCTAGCTTACATTTATTTTTTAATTTGACTTCTCTGTTAAAATAAAATATCTAATTAAAATTTGTGAATAGTTGCTTAATTTTCACCATAACAGAAATTTAACATACATACAAAAATAATTTTAGATGAGTCAAAATTGAAAAGAAAAAAAATAACATGTAAAGAAAAATTATGAATTAATTAATCAACCTTTTTATTATTCTTCTCTAATTTGAGTTTATCTTCTTTCATTGGTTATTTTGGGATCGAAAAGTGTGATGAATTGAGTTGCTTGAAATGGAGTGAAGAGAATAATTGAAATGGAAGTTATTTTATTTGATACGTGAGATTTGGTACGAGTCCTAATGGTTTAGACTTAAGTAGACTGAAAAAAGATATACAACCTTGGTAAAAACATCGTTCTACGAAATATATGACTCATTCTCTTTTAAGTTCCTTAAATTCTGTGAGTGGCGTAGTTACAAATATTAATGCAGTAAATTATATTTCTCCTAAAAGTTGGTTAGCTACTTTTCATTTTGTTCTAGGATTCTTTTTATTTGTAGGCCATTTATGGCACGCAAAAAGAGCTCGCACAGCTGCCGTAGGATTTGAAAAAGGAATTGATCGTAATTTGGAACTTGTTCTTTCTAAAACTCCTCTTATTTAGTATATAAGATCCAATGAAGTAGAAAACACTTTAATTTTACTATAAATATTTGATTAAGTGGAGCAGTCGTAAAGACAATTTTTTTTTCTGAGTTTCTATTGATTTTTTTTTACTGGACTGTACCATAAAAAAATTGATTGAAACTAAAAAAATAAAAAACTTTATTTAGCAATAGAAATGAGAGAGAGATTCAAATTCTCAATAGTTCTTTATTTTAAAGAATACGATTTTCAAGAGCGAGGCTACCAACCATTCAATCATCTCTCCAAAAACAAATATCTAATATTTTTTTTATTATTATTATTTCAGTGAATAGACAACATATGAAAAACAAATATCTAATATATATATATATATATATATATATTATTTCAGTGAATAGACAACATATGAAGTGATACGCTTTCTATTATCTAAAGGTATATATAGGTATACATCATTATATGTTTAGTGTATGCATCCGTAATTTACAGGTAAAACACGAGTGGAAAGAAACGAAACTAAAAGCTGTCCAAATTCTTCGAAAGTCATGTGCAATCCAATGGTCCTGACTTTCGAAATCGTAAAACAAAAAACCAAATTTGGTTGAACCCAGCACGAAGGATCCAAGAACCTTGAAGCTAACTCTTTGTCTCTTTTCTAAATTTGCACACGGCATGATACAGTTGACTAAATAATATCTCATGTTTCAAAAAAAAAACGACCAATCACGCACATGAAAAAGGAAAGCAATATACAGATGTCGACAAAAAAAGTTGCAAACTAGCATAATAATTGGTCACAACTTGATGAATTTTGAGATATTTGTTTTGTAAGGTAAAACATATGAAGGGGATGGGAGCGTAATTTGATAGTGTTGAAGTGAAGCACAGTTCCAAAATGGCAGAAACACGTTTTGGAAGTAAGAAGTCGGTAAACTAATTACGACAATTTCCAATGTGTCCAATCGAATGTCATGATTTTTTCTTTTTTTAGGTTAACATGTGTCCAAATGTTGTCTATTAATGTAATGTTTGCGTTGCGCATCTCTTTAGTCGGCATAACATAACCACCAACTTCTAATGTGTGAAACATACATGTGCCGTAAATCATTCCCGCAACTATTTTATAAATATTTTTATACACATTTTATTTGAATAAAACAATACTAATACTATTACTATATAATTATAATATTATAAAGTAAAAATATTCTTAAATTTTTTTTATGCACACATTTTTTTAATCCAAATATGATTTTTTTAATTAGCTTTATTATACTAATCAATTTTTAAACTTTCCAATTCATAAAAAAAAGTTGACCACAAGTTTACATGCGCATGTATTTCTACAGTATCGTATAATATAAATAATTAGAAAAATCTGAACTCAATAAATAATAATGCGGTAACACATAATTAGCCATATTATAATATAGCGTGTATCTTGCTTTCCGCATATTGTTAAAACTAAACTAAATAATTTAATTAAGACAATCTGCAATTGCTCATAAAAAGTAGTTAAAGCAATATTACTTAAAAGAGTTTGAAAATGACGTGGCTTTAGTTATATAAATATCAGTTCTTAAGAACTCATGTTTTAAATGAGAGAAATTAATGGTGATTACATTTAAGTATTAATGAGACTAAATCATAACAAAAGATCAATCAATATAATTGAAATTAAAAAAAAACAAAAAAATGTTATATATATATATATATATATATGAAAATGATTTTTATTGTAACTACCAGACCTGGTATTTTTCACGCCCTTGCCAGAAGAAGAAAAAAAGCCACTATATTAGAAATTGTCAGAAGAAAAATGAAAGTTTTAGGCCATAACTTTTGGGGTCTACTTCATATCACGTTTTTTTTTTCTCTCTTTCGACATGAGGTTATTGACCTATAAAATTTAGCAAAATGAAAAACATGGATTAACAGTACACAAATACTGTTTAGAATCTGGAAATGATAAGCAGCAAATTTTGTGATACCATTTCCTAATAGTCTAATTCAAATTATGTTTGGACTGACTTTTAAGTCACTTATCGTAAAAGGTAATAAAATAATATTGATAATCGTGTACAAATATATTTTTTATTTTTTATAAAAAAATTAAGAAAACTAATTAAAAATTAATACTTTTTTTATAAGAAATAAAGAATACTAAAATCATAGAATAACAAAAATATATTACTATTTGTTTCTTATAAAAAAATTAGAGATAATGACTTAAATTAGTAATAATATATATGATTATTCTTCCTCTCTAAACACTCAAGTTGGGGTTTTTTTTGGATGAATTTCGTTCGCGTTTTAGATTTTGACCACAAATGAATTATGTGAAAGCATCAAATGCTTAATCGTGTAAATGGTAAAGAATTCGATTTATTTTAAACAAGAATTTATGATTAAATGTTACGAATGAAAAATGATTAAAACACATTTTGTAAAAGTTAAAATTTATATGTATTCCTTGACTTATACACTGTTAGGTGGCGTGACTAGTGGGAAAAGAACTGATAGAAAATCACGTGTCGTGTGTTCCTTTTTATGGTATGATATGCTATATAATCGTTTAGGTCCAAAATATGATAAAAAAAAACTACTTCCACAAGTTTTCACACCGTTATTTGTAATTAATTTTCCGTCACCGGAAATTTTGGAAGAGGCAATGACGTCTCCGATGCAAAGAAAACTTTTTATCACTATCCCCAAATTCTTTATAAAGCAACAAATCTTACTTAATTAGGATGAACTCAAGTGTATTATGTGTTCATCTTTCCTTTAAATGTATATTAATTCTAAATAAGAGAAGAGGATAAGTGTAGTATATAAAAGCTTTTAGAAGAGGATAATTATTATTTTTTAAGCAAATTCAAATAAAAATAATGGTGGATGTGTAATGAGGGTGAAATAGTGGTGGATGTGTAATTAATTATTAGTCTAAGGCTAATAATGAAGAAACAGTGCGGAGTAATAGTAAAAGAATAACGTTGAGTGCGTGGTGAGGGTGAAAAAATAGTAACAGAAGGAGTAAAGTGATGTTGGAATCGGTGGTTATAGCGTGGCAGTTGCAAGAAGGAGTCACAAGTGGTGTAGCGGTTTCGTGTGGGGTGGCACACAACCATGCACTTACACACATAACATAACACGTGATCCATGATGTTTTAAAATCGTGGAACACGTGCTGAAATTGTTTGCAGCACAAGACACCGATTTCTGTCCCTTTCGCACAACATCCATTACCCTTCCCCGCCGATAATATTTTTCCTTGTGCTTTACGTGTGTTCTTATGTACAAATACAAACCAAACTCTCTCTTCGCTTTCAAACATATTTATAATTCATCATCCTTTATCCCTTCTCTACCTCAACCCTTCGCTTTCTCTCTATCTCTCAACAATTTCAAACCCAAACATGAGGAGAAACTGCAACTTGGAACTTGCCCTTTTCCCTCCCTCCGATTCTGGCCCTCTCCACCACCACAGGTAACCCACCCACTTTCTAAATTCATTTCTTTCTCTTCTTTCTCTTTTCCATAACTGTCATTTGAGTATTCAATTCTTTGTTTTTCTTATCAAAGGGTCCAAGAAGGTACTCAGATCAGTCCATTCCATCACCACCACCGCCAGGAACACCAACAACCACTCACAATTTTCTACGATGGCAAGATTTGTGTTGCGGATGTCACAGAGCTTCAGGTGTGTATATTTATGTGCAATTTTTGTTTCTTTTACCATTCCTATGCCCTTTGTTTATGGTATATGTAGTTTTTTTTTCTGGAAATTCTCTCGGGTAGTTCCAATGCAATCAGATCTAGCGAATGGGTTGTAGATGAGTAATTGGATTTGCCTTCATTCGTAGTTAGCCTTATGCAAAACATAAATATCTGCATAGTTGGACCCATTAGATGATCAGATTTGGAGTATGATAGGAATTACAAAATTTACTGATTTAGTCTAATGACAGAAAGAGAGTTTGATCTGATCACACTTATAATTAATGATCAAATCTGTTTTTCACTTATATTTAAAGGATGCAAAGGAGAGTTTACTTTAGAGTACCTAATCTACTTAGAATATTAATTATGATAAATATAACACTAAAAATATCAGTCCCTTTGTTGTTTTTTTGTTTGTAAATTTAAAAAATGAGATGAAAGTTGAAACGGGGTTGTATAGGGATATTTTAGCCGGGAGATGATAAGATTTAAAAAAGGATATGGTGGTTGCCGACAAGTTTGGTGTTAAAGGAAGAATGATAATAAATGATTTTGAGAAGGATAAAGGAAATGGTAGGTGACAATGGTGGATGAGAAACTGAGGGGTGTTTGGTGTTGCCAAGTGTCTCAAATTTCATTTCATACTTGTCAACTTTCCTAGAAACTTCATATTCCACCCTACACTTCTTCTTTGACTTCCAAAATTGCAGCAACTTTTGTTTACCAAAACACACTCTTTTCTTTTTGTGAGTTTATTTTGTAAGGAATTAATTTGATAAATAATGTGCAGGCGAAATCTATTTTGATGCTTGCAAATGGAAAATTAGAAGAAAGAGATCGATCAGAGGGATGTTCAGCAACAGTTATGCAATCTCCTCACCAATTGTACAGTCCTGGCACTTCCCTTTCCATGAGAAAATCGTTGCAACGCTTCCTTATCAAGAGAAAGAATCGGGTCCAAGAAGCATTGCCGTACCATCACTAGTTTCTTATGCAATCTTTTTCTTCTTTTTTACTTTCTTTCACACCTTTTTAAATCTCCATTTTTGTCTTTTACACCCATATGTAAATACTTCTTTTGCAAAGTTTACTTCATTTACAACTCTTTTTAAGCTAGATCCACTTCCTTTATTTCTTTTCTCCTCCATGTTAAACTAATTAGACACATTTTTTTATTAATATAATTTTTTTTTTCCATCTCAATCATTCTTTTTATTCAACACCTCGATAATCTTCTTATTATTACTGAATATTCTGCATGCTATATAATTATTGAATAACTGTTATTTTAACATTTTAACTCCACTGATGGGTTAAGGTAGATCATATGTTTTGGTCATTAAAATAATCTCATTATTAAGGGGCAAGTTCAACATGTTTTTTTTTTAATTAAACTAGTTTATCTTTCGGGTTGACTTTAATTTAGCCTCTTATTATTTCAAAAGTTAAATTTAGTTTGAATATTTCAAAAGAATCCAAAATAGAAATTTAGTCGATTTAGAATCAGTGCTATTAATAATTTAAACAAATCATCACGCGACAACATTTGTTATTTGAACTTTGCCACTATAATTAAAACGTGTGAATTAGAAGACTCCTTGTATGCTTTCCCAATTCTTCCTCATCGTCTTCTTGTGTGTTTTTAAGATAGCCTAGAAATCTAAATTTGTGAGTAGTATCGATGAAATTCCAAACTCAATATTTAATTTATCATTTTACCTTTTAATATATAAAACCAATATAACAAGATGTTTTAAAAGTTTTTGTTGGTAAAAAGGAAAGTTACTAAAAGACAAGATATCATTGGAAGACGCTTTCGCAATTATTTATCAATATTTAAAAATTAATGTTTATATAATGCAAATAATTAAAGTGTAATTTATATGTTTGAACATCACTCAAATAGTGGGAATATAGTTTATTCTAATATAAACCAATAGCAACTAAATTTTTATTTTTTTAAATATTAAATAATTAAATTTATAATCTTAAATTAATCCGTAAGTCCTAAATTATTTGACAATTTTAAATTAGTTTCCTTTTTTTTTTTCTAATTGTTGAACGTGTAGTTATTTTTTAGCTTAGACTTTTTTAATAACTTTGTTAACAAGGAATCTAGTTAAAAAACAACTAGCACTAAAAAAAATCATTAAATAAAAATAAATTTTAGAAACAAAAATTAATTAGTTGTTATAGTGACTAAATTAGAGACCATTTTAGAGTCTAAAATAATTTTTAATTTTTAAATTAGTTTCTATTATTGTTAAATAGTTTCTAAATTTGTATCTAATTGTTTTAACTACCAATTATTTAGATTATAAATTTGGTAGCAAAAACCTTGGTAGTTAATTAGATACCAATTTAGAAACTATTTAACAATAATAAAAACTAATTTATAAACTAAAAATTTTTTAGTCTCTAAAAAATCTCTCATTTAATTAGTATAACAATTAATTATTTTTTTATCTAAAATTAATTTTTATTTAATGATTTTCTTGTAGTAGATTGAAAAATTTATTTATGAGCTTGATTATTACTTTTATATTACCTACCTTTTCTTCTCTCCCACCTCTACTTCTTCCATCTCTAATGCACCCATGTGTTTCAATGGTTCATTTCTTTCTTCTTCCCGTGGGAAAGGTTTACCGAAATTACATTGACCATCACTATATTCATTGAAGATGCAAGTCTCTATGTTTTTTTTCCTCACTAGTTATTAGGTGTTATTTGTAGTTTTTGGAATTGGAAATACATCTCAGAATGTATAATCCTGAATGTATTTATTAATTTAAAAAAAATATTTATTGTTTGTTATTTGTAATTTTTTAAAAATTATATCAAATAAACTATTTGTGTTTAAAATTTGTTTTCAAAATTAATTTAAATAAAATATCAAAACTTTAAAAAAATCTTTAAAATGATATATTTTAGAATGTATTTTGAAATGTATCTTTTATATTTTGGATTATTTAAATGCACAAAAAAGTATTTTGAATTGTAATTTTTTTATATTTTAAATTGTATATTCTGAAATATAATTTTAAGAGTATAATTAAATTATATAGAAGTGGTAGGTTAGATTATAGGGGTGCAGTAGGTAACTCCTTTAATTGAAGTAAGCAATTGATAAATTTCCATCACTGTATGTACGCAAAAAGAAAATCCCGTGAATGACTGTATTTGTCTGGAAAATTGTAGTCAAACCCTGACAATCACCGTAGGCATAGTAGCAGTACATTTATCTGCAAGTTTAACATAATCCTATAGTTATTAATTTAATATATTTCTAAATAGCTAACCACACACACTAATTAAGGCCATGAATAAATAAAAAAAACTATATTAACAAAATGCACCAATTAAAGACCCGCTTGGTAGTTTTGTTTTTCTGTAAGAAAAAGCTTTTCAGGCATGATTATTATTTTTTTAAAATACACAAAATAATTTTGTTGTTTTTTTATGAAAAACAAATTATACTGCTAACTTTTTAAAAAAAAAAATCAATCTGAATGTTCTATGAGATGAATGGACGGAATTAAAATAAAAAAACAAAATGGTTCAGACCCACCCTTGCCTATAATAACTATCTTGGTCAGACAAAAGTTGCATGCGTACAAGGATGACATTGACAACTCTGTTCTTCTCATGGTACTCCCAAACAAACATTCATTTTGGTCTATCTTGTTAGCTTTTGATTATTAGCTCACATCATCTAAACCTCATCCATTTACATAGGACAGAGAATGGTTAGACCCCAAAAAAATATTTACAGAAGAGATTCACACTTCACTTCACGCTGTGTTTCCAAACAGTTAAAAAAGCAAAGCAACAGTTGAAACATGAAAATTATAAACTATTAACTTCTCAGAAACAAATTTTAGATGTTTAGATTCTAATGTGGAATGTGAAATTAAACACACTCATGCAGTGTTAAATTATATCATTTAGTATTGTTTGATATCTTAGATTGGCATTTAGTATGTGGTACACATGACATTGTAAGAGATTCACAGTGCAAAGTAGATAAGAGAGAAGAAGGAAATACGGAGCATGCAGTTTTTATTTTTATTTTTTCTTCTGTTGTGTTCTAGACTAGTACTCATTGTGTTGAAACTTTGCAAGTTGCAGGTAAGGATTGGGAATTTCTTACAAGATTCTCTGAGCCTCCCTCCCTACCAAAACAAGGGTGGTTGCAGCAAGGTCATTTATATCAGACACCGACAGTACTGTGTTCCTGCCACTCTTTCTAAAGGCTGCTACAGACAACAACAGCCGGGGATAGGACTTGGGAGTTAAGACGGAGCTTTTCCCAAAAGATACAAAAATCAAACACAAAAGTCCAAATGTGAATCTTTAACTTTCACCCTTGCATGCAACCACTCCCATTAGTTGAACCATTACACTGCATTAGTTGATTTTTTTATGTGAATAATTTTCATGAACATCATCAACAAGAACACTACCTACGAATGAAGTTTTTAATGTAGATTTGAGTAAAGCATTTTACAAAATTACGTTCCAGATGTCACAAAAACAAATTCAGGAAACTTATAAGGATAAAATATAAAACCAAGGAAACAAACATGACTTGTACATCCAGCCATGATGAACTTGAACTTATGTTGCTTTGGTAGAATGATGGCTTGATACCTGCTGGATCTTCTGGTGGTCCTTCAGCAAAAGATTTGCCATTTCTTGGCTTGGTATTTACACAAGAGGGGATTTCCAAATAGGAAGACAGGTTCTTCTTCTTTGGCTGATCATTGATACAAAGTTCAGTGTTTCCTCTTACATCCAACCTTTTACCAAGTTTTCTAATGAACTCATCTGGGAGCTCAATAACTCCATCCAGCATGTTCTGGCTGATGTTCAGTTGATCTAAGTTAGGGAGCAAACCAAGATTTGGAGGAACCGGGCCACTGAGACTGTTGTTATCAAGGGAGAGAGCTGTAAGGTTCTTCAGAGATGACAAGGAATTAGGTATGGAGCCGATCAATCCACACCCTGAGAAGCTCACTGACTTCAGCTTGAAAAGGTCCCCCAAGAAGTGGGGTATCTCTGATTTGATGGGGTTGTCATCAATGAGAAAATATTCTAAAAGCTTTAAGTTTGACAAGGTTTCAGGAATCGGACCACCAATAAAATTGTGACTGAGATCAAGCAAGACTAACCTCTTGAGGGTTCCTAAATCAGGAGGTATTTTCCCTGTAAGCCTGTTTGAGCTCAAATCCATCTTCTGGAGAGCTTGAAGTTGTCCAAGTGAGCTAGGAAGGTTCCCTTCAAGTTCATTGCAAGTGAGGTCTAAAATGGCAATACTTTTCAAATCTCCAATTTCCATGGGGATTTGACCACTTAAGTTATTATAACTCAGGTCAAGTTGCTCCAAACTCACCAAACCACCAATCTGTCTTGGAATGTTTCCCTGGAAGCTATTCTGAGACAGGCTCAAGACTCTAAGACTAGTAACACCACCCAAACTTGGAGGAATTTCTCCAGAAAGTGCTGGATTAGACTGCAAAGCCAGGTGTTCTAAGGTGGAGAAGGGACCAAAGAGAGTTGAGGATAGATTGACAGGTGAAGCAACAAAACAGTTAAAAATTGAAAGTGTTTTCAAATAAGTAAGTTTGAGCAAGGACTTGGAAAGGTAAGCAGAAGACTTGCAAGGTGGGGAGAGTATATCAGGACCAATGTGGATCTTGGTGACATGAAAAAATGGTGGGTCATTGCTAACTTCACACTCAACTCCAGGCCATGGGGTGTCAGTACATGGTTGAGGGTGTGCTTGGGCCCAGTCAGGGTCATCTACAAGACCATCCATCACTTCAAACAACCCCAACAACTCCTCTTCCATTACCATTTCTTCCCCATGTACATTGCTTCTCATTCCAACCATTCCACAAGCAAACAAAAGGAACACAACAAGGAGAAGAGAGAGAGAGGCCATTTGAGAGAATATGTGAAGGTTAACAAACACAAAAAATGAAGTTGCAAAGTTTGATGGTTTGGAGGCACTTTGTGTATAAGAGGTTTCTTGAATAGTGTTGATGGCAAAGGGGAAGAATGTAAAGGGGACTCTAAGCATCTCATTTTTTGTGTGTCAGTAGTGAAGGCTGCAAAGAAAAAGCCAAGGCTGGGTGTCTCCTTTAGGTTCCAAATTTGCAATTGTGAATATGACAGTGTTAGTTTTCATGGAAAAGGGAGAGAGAAGGGAAAGACAAATTGATTACTATAAAAAGTAATATGTATTTCCAGAACAGTTTAATGGTTAATGCATAAAAGTGTATAATGGCATTGATAAGACACGACTGTGTAAGCCTGCAACAAAAGTAAAGTAAAAAGAGATGAACAAACTCAGACTCATAACCTACATTCTTTCTCTGTTCAATCAATCAACTTATGCAAGCCATAACCTTTTTCAGTTTTTGAACTACCCAAACAAAAAATATTATTTCTTTCCCCAGTTAACTCCTAATTTTTTATCCTTTTCTCACTGTACTATTACCAACTGCTGTTCCTCTTCTTCTTATACACTACCTAATTTATCAATTTTATTTATTATTAAAATTATCAAAGAAAACTTTTAACTTCAAATTAAACCAAATTCCCCTATGTCCTATCACCACTAGTAGTACAGTACCACTGATATTATAATACCATTAATATTCGAATACCACTACATATTTGGCATCCATTTCTTTATTCTTTTTTATTCTATATGTACGCATAGTTCTTTCTTTTTCTTTTTCTTTTTCTTTTTCTACAAATTTTCTCTCATACTTTAGATGTGAATATTCAATCTTAAATGAATACTTTCGACATCAACTCTCCCTTCCAATCAGCTTTGAAGGCATGTCACTTTCATTGTCCTTTGTATCTCACATTTATGCTTTTCCCATTTTATCCCTTGTATACTTTTATTTTTAATTTTTTAAATATTTGCATATTTCTCAAGAAAAATAGTTACTACAAATTTATTTTAATGTAAAATATTAAAATATTATCAAACTTGAAAAGGCTTGTATTTTGTTTGGGCTCCGATCTATGATGGACTAAGGCCCGAGAATAAGGAATGAGACAATATTTTTCTCCATCCCTCACATGAAATGATAATTTTGTCTTTTTTTTAATTTTTTTTATTAACATCTCTCTTTTCCTTTTCTGGATGTTATAATTTTAAAATTTAAAATTTGGAATACAATTTTGTATTATGAATTTTAGAGTTTACAAAGTGTTTTCTGAATTTAAAAATGCATTCTAAATTCTAGAATTTTGATTTACAATTTTGTTTTCCAGATTATGTTTTGGAAGGAATTTTTTAGGTCCAAAAAATATATTTTAAACTCTAAAATTTAGATAAAAATGCATTTTAAACTCTAAAATTCAGAATTGGAAAATTTGGAAGGAATATCTGAATTTACTTTTTGAATTGTACAATCAGATATGTAATTTAAATTATATTGCATTCTAAATTGTAAAATCAGTAGGTATCACCAGATTTGGGATTTACCTACCAAATTTTACAACCCAGTATCAACACAACAGATACAAAAACAAGGTGCAAAAATTGTGGTGAGGTTATTAGAGAATTATGATTTTTAATTTTTTTTTAAAAAGGCAAAAATAACATTTCACATTTCATATGGAGGTGCAGAGAGAAGCCGCCTTTACTTTGCATGTTTGAATCACTAGTAATTTGGGTTAGATATTGTATTGGTAATAGGCTTTTGCTTTCTAGACCCTTATAACTACTAACTTAACCTTCATACTAAGGAGAAAAAGACTAAAATACCTCCGACTACATCTCCGTTTTTTATTGTTGCGCTGCACTTCTTAAGAGGGTGAAGAAGAAATAAGAGAGTTATTTCAAAAAAAATTGTTAAAAAATCCTTGTTGTAAAAAATATGTTTCAGAACTAATCTTATATGTTTATGGGAGTTCATTTCAAAAAAATTGTTCTGAAAACGTTATTCTAAAAAATATCTTATATATTTCATAAAGTTTGTTCTATAAATTTTGGAAAACACGTTGTAGAATGTATTTAATATGTTTTGGATTTCAAAAGTTTTAAAAAAATTGTTCCAGAAGATTTTAGAAATAAATAATCCTAGAATTATCTATAAAAAAAATAAAAACATTGATTTTAAAAATTATGGAGTTTGAGGAAGAAAAAGTTTTAATTTTGTACTGATATGAATAGCATGCCGTGTTGTAGTTGTGTGTCTCCTTCTTCCATTTGAAGGGCATTTGTAATGGTGAAATCACCTTACTAAATACAATGTAATATTATTAAGGAATTAGAAATGATGATATAAGTATAAGTGAGTTTTTCCACCAACCACGTGGAAGCCCTGCAAATCTTAGTAGGGTCATACTGTAAATTGATGTTATACGACATTTAACATTAAAAAATAGAAATGAATAAACAATGAAAACTTGGTGAACCTTTTATACTCGTCAATCATATGTTTTAGTGCTCCACATTCACATTCGTCACTTTCAGTTCACCTTCAACCACCTCCATTTTTATCTCATGCCCATAGTATATTAACACAATCAAGTTAAGGAGAATTAACTAGAAATAGAAATAAGGATAATTTATTTTGTATAAGTGGGTGTAAATCTCACCTCATGAATCGGTTTTATGAGATTGAGTTAAACTTAAAGTTCACTTCGTACTATGGTATAAAAGTCATTTAAATTCTATCCTAACGAGTGTTTGGTGACCTTATCAGGTCATCCGTTATCGAGTCGTTAGCGGACTACCCATAATATATTTTCTGACGCATGAGCGGTCACCCTCAGCGTGAGAGGGTGTGTTGGAGATCCCACATTAATTAGAGATAAAAATATTTCATTGTATATAAATAGGTGCAAATCTTATTTCATAAGCCGATTTTATTGAGTTAGACTTAAAGTTTAGTCCTTGATATTTCTGCATCACAAGTTTGTATGGTCATATCTTATCATTTCCATCATAGAAACAAACCCAAAATCAAGGTGTCCTTCTTTTCATCAGAGATATATACAGATAGACTAAACATCAATGAATGAAACAGACGAAACCACATCTTTATCTTGCTGTCCTTGGTCTGTTCCTCCAGTTACTACAAATTCCTATTAAATGTAGTTTTATAATTAATGCACAATCTTTTTGATGATTTGATTCCGCAAGAAAGAGATAATTAACCAATTCTAAAACGACAAAGCTTTTACCAATTCTTGCTCCCCAGCATTGAAGTAAATAAATGAACAACTACAACCTATTAATTGTGATTTTCAAAAGCAGCACCAAGCAGAAGTATTGAAGAGATTTTTAAGCATATGAACTATGAACTGAAGGAAGCTTTTATTTTAGAATTGTTTCAAGATACGTGTGCCACACAATCTAATGTCACCATCTTGATGTTGGGTGTAACTATATTTAAACTGGTGAAGCAAAGCAAAGGTGTTTGCGATATACGGTAATTAAATGACTAAGTCAATTGGGTCCCAAAACCTTGGGCTGCTCAAGGAGATTTTGCCACATGTTGGTCATTTTAAGGTTTCATGCAAGATGTGCTCTAACCCTCGAATCTTATAAAAACCAGAAGAGTTGTTGGAAAGGACCCACAAAAGGCATTATATTGCCCACGACAAGCATAAGTTACGCAGACTTTAGTAAATGATTGCTTGGATTTTGGTTTTTGTTTATTTGTCATAATTCAAGAGTTCTGCGGATAAAGATACACCTAGCTAGCCAGCTAGGCAGCATTTATAACTAGTCATCTTGTTTATCATTCATAGGAGTCTTAAAATCTCTTTTCATCGCACAAGTGTCTCTGTGGGTCATGTCATATTCACACACGTTCCAACATTTGGCTCTATCATTTCTCACTTTCACTTTCACACAGGATGGGGGAATATCTATTTCGGAATTATTTCTATTCTTCTTTTTTTAGCAGAAACTTTACTTGTATCTATGACTATTTTCTTTGTTAAAACAGACAACTATGGAAGCATCCACCATGGGAAACCAAGGATAAAATGTTTTAAGAAATTTAATATTTTTACGGACAAAAGATTATAATTGTTAATTGTAGATGATTTTGATTCTGGTTTACATTTCATACATGTTACTTTATGCAATGTTTCATACTATATTAATGTTATTTGGAAAAGTGTTTGGATTGTAGTTATTGGAAAAATTTGGAGACAAATGAATAATCACATCTTAAGATTAGGAAGAGTGATTGATATTTTAAAATCTTTTATTTATTTCAATTAAAAGTTTGGTCTTGGATTACTTCTATTCTTGCTTTGATTTATTTTTTCTTTTCTGATCGATGTCTTGATTTATGATCAAAAGTCTTTTGATAGCTTGTTAGTTTGTGTAGTCTGTTTTGTTATTATTGGTCTCTTAGGCGACTTCGTTGATTTTACGTTGGTAGGATATAATATGGTTGCAGAGTCTTTCTTTTAAGTGAAATTGTTGGTATAGATTAAATCATTTTAAGTGAGCATATTTATTTATTTTTTTTGCTGATAAAAAAATAAATAATAAATCATTGATAATTGATAATTGTAACAAAAACTTAACACAAGAGATTACATGAGAGAAAGATACATGAGAGAAAGAATACAGTTCTTTTTAATAACTTTTTTTTAAGATGGTAAAGCCAAATCCTTTTTAATAACATTAGATTTGCATATACGTTTACACAACATCTTCTTAATATATATTATAAACTTTAATAAAAATCTAAAACAACATCACAGAGAATTCTATTATGATAATTAATAGATATGATATATGAACGAATTATATAATAAAATGCATAGGCTCATCAATCTCTTCCATGTATATATATATATATATATACACACACACACATTCTAGAGAATTCCTCAAGCTAAGAACTTCTATATCATCATACAGGTTTCTGTTTATTTTAATGTTCGGAAAACAATACATGAGCCCATGTCCAATGGTAATGAAACAAGCAACAGTATATTGACTTAATTAACTTATAAAAATAACTTTTCGGCTTGCCTTGTATAAAGTTTGGGTCTGATATCGTTCGAGTGTGAGGAACTATTAAATTAATTATTTATGTAAGAACCTGCTAATTGCTGAATCAACACTTGATTTGGGGAAACCTTGTTATGCCTTTGAACAATCAATGCTAACTTATCATGCATGACGTTATGATATTGACTTCCTCTTGTTGCCAAATTCCTTTTCATTTTCATTGGCAATAATTTTTAGTTTGCATTCTATCATGTTAAATAATTGAGAGAAAACTAAGCCGAATGACCTAAAACCAGAGGCCAAAGGGTACGCAGATATTGGTAGCTATTATATAGATATCATGCATTGTACCAATTTTTGTTACACGTGAGTACATTATTAAGTTTTATATCTATATATAGTTGAATACACATTCTTCTCCGTGAATTTAGTGCGTACGTATATTTGTCCATATTCAACTCAAACACATCATATGGTTTAAATTATTCTCCAAATTAGCTGGCACATTTTTGTTCAACATTTTTTTTGGATCATCATTCAAATGATCCAATGAAAACCAAACTCGTCACTAGAAGGGTATATTTGTATTTGTAAGAGATTAATCATTTAATACTTAATCAACATGAATCAAACACTATATGTATAAGCTCTACACAACTCATTTGAACTCCCACCAAACCTCAATTTGAACACACTCTCTAGGTAGGCCTTCACACAGTACTGTCACTTCCCTAAAACTCCTGCATGGCCAAACCACTATATCTAGAGGAAGACTACAAACCAAAACTTCATACCCCTAAAAGTCTATCTTTCTTTGCCTCTCTGTTCTCTCTTTTCATCTACATATGTGTCTTTTATACCTTCAACCTATCTCCCTATTCTCTCCTCAACAACAACATCTTTTGGTTTTTCATGTCCAACACCCTCATTCTCATCATTGCTGCTGACTATGGAGCATTCTCTTCATCCAACAAAAAACAAGATCTCTACCAAGAGTATGTGCGACATAGCCAAGCAAGAAACTATGCCTCCTCATACGTACCCAAATATGATGAACAAGTTCATAAACAATGCATTAATCCCAAACAAGAGCTAGGGTGTAAGGTGTTAGAGGAGAAGAAAGAAATTGTCTTTGATCAAAATATTCCAGAACGTGTACTTGAAATTGTGGCAATAAACCAGCCTAAGAAACCTAGTGAGTTCTCCTATGAGAAAAGGCCAGCACTTCATTTGCATGATGGTAATGGAAAGATTGCAGAGAAAGCAACTCCTGCAAGAATTTACCAGCGAAGTAAATCTGATAGATCCAATAGAGTGAAGCATGTAGTAGTGAATGAGCAGAGAGTGGAGATGGTGCAAAGATCAGAGACTGTGAAGGTAAAAGCAAACGTTGAAGAAGAAAATGAGTTTTCTAAGATGTCAAATGAGGATCTTAATAGGAGGATAGAGGAGTTTATTCATAAATTTAAATCTCAGGCAATTAACTAGAAATGTCTATCAAATTTAGAAGGTCTGAGTTAGAAATTCAGAATCTATGGACTATGTTCCAAAGAATTTTGCGTTGTACCTTCTGTACTTGTTTTAAATGCTGTCTTTATGGCATAGACCTGTTTCAAACGTTGAATAGCTTACTCATCGTTTTCTGTTGTGATACAATCTTAAATATTTTTATTGTCCCATTAGTTTGGAGTGTAACAGTGTACACCTTGAACTTCTTCTCACCATCTCCATTTCTTTTTCCTAGAAATAAGTTATTAGTGTAAAAATGGAGACTTAAACTGATAACCTTCCATTAATTCACAGAAATGAAATTGTAACCACAAAATCACAGGTAGATATTTGTTCTTGAAGTTGTGCAAAATCATGAATAATAACATAGCATTTTTGAGAGATTATATTGATTGAGGTATTGTGGGATCTTGATTTCATTTGTGTAAAAGGTGAAGGCGACGGTTGAACAAACAATTAAGATTTGTATGCACTGTGTACACGTTGAAGACGGCTTCAATTATGACTTGTCAATGTATTGCTATTTAAAAATGGTTATTACTAGACTTTTGTTAGGCTGTTTTTTTATTTGACTCAATTACTCACCTACCAACCTTTTTATTCTTTAATTTTCCCTTCTCATTCTAAATTTTCATTTTTCTTCAATCATAGATAGCATGTTTTTTTAACACATTTTTTTAGAATAAATTAATTAAATTTTTTATATATATATATATGTATTATTCGTGATTCCATATGTTTTAAACCTTTTAGGGTGATTGGAATTGATTAAGAGAGTTGAATTTGATCTTTTATACTCGTTTTCATATTAATATGATTTTTTTTTCTTTTAAAATTAATATTGTGAATAAGTTAAAATATCCTATAATAAAGGTGGAAAACAATTCTTCAATTAGCTTAAGTTCCATTTTGTACTATTTATTAGAGCTTTAATATTTAATTAATATTTCTTGCAAAAATTCTATTTACGAAATTAATCATGTATACGGCACACATCAAAATAAATTTTTCAAATAAAATATATTAAAATAAGAAATCGTGATATATAAGTAGGTAGATATCTTATAAACTGTTTTTGTAAAATTAATTAGAATTAAAGTTATTTTTAAGTAAATATGAGAAGAGCTTTTGATAATATATAGAACTCTCTCACTATTTAATAAAAACTTTTCATTTAATTATATATTTTATAATTAATACTCTAAGGATGCCGATTAACATACTCTATAATTTTTTTTACAATATAAAATATTATTTGTAAAAGTTTGAAGGCACCAGATATAGTAATTTAGTTTTTATATAATTCTTATAGATAAAAGTTAATATCGTAACAACTTAAATTAATAATTAGTGCATTTTACATGCATATTCTAGTTTTTCCAAATTCAATAACTAGAACTAGGAAAAATCTACAATATGAATATTTTATTTTAACTAATAATTTTAAATTTAAATAGTTAATATGAGAGTTTTTTTCTGGTGGCATTTTATTCTATTATTTGGTGAAAATGTTTGAGCAGACTATACATTATAATCAGTAAAATAAAGTCAATCAGATCTATGATATTATGCAAATATTTGTAATTTCTCCAACGTAAATATTACACTTAAACATTACAATTACTATATTTTTTTCAACTAGTATTTTGTATTAATAAAAAAGTCAATTATAAAAATTAATTATTTTCTGTAAGTCTAAGATATGAAAATTTTCAAATATATAATTAATCATAATTCTATATTTCTTTTTTCAAATTTAATGTACCATAATAATTTAATTATAATTTTTCTTGAAAATAAATTTCCAAAATATGTTTTATCTGTCAGAAAATTTTTCATCGAATAATTTGAAAATTTTGTGATGGCCATTGTGATAAATAACTTTAATAAAGACAAATCCTTCCCAAACTTCCAAAATATTCTATATTTATTTAGTAGCATCCTAAATGCATCATTAGAAAGAAAATAATTTTGTCACACAGTCTATCACCAAAAACGTTTATAAATTTAGTGATGATAATTGTGATAAAATATTTAGATAAAAAAATATTTATCACACTGTGTCTCGAAATAATATAAATATATGTCCAAAAATTTATAATTCTGTAAAGAGATAAGGATGACTTAGCAAGAGATAACACTTTGACAAAATGTGTTCAGTAATAGTAATTTTATGGTAGTAGATAATGAAATGTTAATATATAAATTTTAATTAATAATGAATTCAAACCAATTATATTCTTGGGGAAAATAGATGTTACTGATTCTTAATAAACACAAATATTTAATCTCAAGTGATATAAAAACTTAAGCTTTTAAGGAAAATAATGGGACGTCTTTAGGAAAAGGACCCAATAATGACAAAACATGTCCTTAAAAAAGTCGTTTTTACAGATACATTAATTTTTTGGAATTTTTTTTGTTAATGATTTAAATATTTGTATGTGTTTCTAAAAATTAAATATACCTTTTAATGGCTTTTCGCATGATCAATTAGTTTTCATCTTTTTTAAAATGCATTTAAATATAATAATACGTAACTCAATAATTGGGTAAACAAATCAATCAGATCCATAAAATTTTTGTTGGCATGCCCATGTAGGATCCTCTGTCTCATTGGCATGTTTAGTAATTTAATTTCTATATTTATCTAAATTATACGTTTCAATCCTTATATCCATAAATTCTATGGTGTAATAAACATTTTGTTTTATACTTTTGAGTCTCAGTCATTAATTATCAAATAACTTGATAACATCACAAAATCAAAATTGATGATATAAATTCATTGATAATTAATGATCAATATTTTCATCTCTTCCATACATTCTAGTAATATATATGTATTGGAAATAAAATTTATATGAGAATGATAAAAGTAAATTTTAAGTTACATGATCACTAATAAATAATCAAAATTTAAAACCATGTCACTATTTAAAATAGTCATAAATTTTATATTTTGTTTGGATGATATAATTAAAATGGAGAAAATAAATAAAAAATTATCTGGATTAAATAAAATGAATAAAAATAAATAGAAAGTAAAATATATTCATTTACTAATATAATTTTATTTTATATTTTAATTATTTATTTTATTATACTAAAAATAAAAATATTAAAAAATTAACAACCTAATAGGTTATGTTAAAATATTTATAATACATAATTATCATATTAATAAAAACATAAGTGGTGAATTAACATTAGATTGGATATTCCTAAAAAATAGTAAGATATTAGTATTTGTGAAAAAGTGTAGTTTATATGAAATGTATGAAAGAAAAGAAAAAAGAGTAAATGGAATAAAGGAAGGTAAAGGAATGGTCTTATCCAGTGTCTGAGAGATGGCACTGTTTTCTCTGCAAAACAACCTCTTTCCATTGCCAATGCTAAATGTTACTTTCTCAACAAAGACCCTTCCCTCTGTCACTACTCGTCGAACCACGATCTTCGGTTCCACCCTCCTTCTTCTCAATTTCGCCAATTTCAATTCAGCACCACTTGCACTTCCACAGCTTCTGCCAGATGACGAGCTTCAGCAACAAGAAGACCGTGTTGTGCAACTCTTTCAGGTCACCTCAATTTTGCTTACATAGGTTAAATACTCATGTTGTATTTGTTCAGTATAAAAGGTGATTACTTTTTTTTCTTTTGTTGTTTTTTATTAAATATGGGAATTGGGATTGTCACAGGATACTTCACTGTCAGTTGTTTTTATTCAAGACATTGAATTGACTAAAGTTCCCAAGTCAGTTTCCAAGGGGGTCGTGCTGAATGAGGATGAAGATGCAAAAGTTGAAGGCACTGGTTCAGGCTTCATTTGGGATAAATTTGGTCACATTGTAAGATAAGTCTAATCAGAATAGGGAATTTGTTCGCCTCACTTGAATTTTATTCTGTTTTTCTCAATTTACTTTTGGAGTTGCTTTTGTTTGAATTTTTTTAAGATAGTTACCGAAAGGACAAATTTTTACTTGCAAAATGGTGCTTTTAATTCAATGAAGATTGAAATATGGAAAACTATTTCATTGACTTTGAAATTCCTTTGATAATTTATCAACGTAATTGGACAGTGAATAACACATGTATGCATGGTTTGACACGATATCTTGATGAATAATAAGGAATTGTATACTCACGCATTCTATAGATATTGTCTTGGATTCTGGTTACCGATTGTTCAAACTAGTGATGTGTGTTTTTGCTGGTTGACAGGTTACCAATTACCATGTTGTTTCTAAACTGGCTACTGATACAAGTGGTTTACAACGTTGTAAGGTTTTCCCTTTCTGCTCTTAATTCCATTATATTTTTAATCAGAGAAGAATGATTATATTTTTTCCCACATTTTCCACCGTTTTAGTCTACTAGCATTTCTCTGGGTAGCAATAGTATTGCACATTCCTACTGCTGTCTACAGGTGTTCCTAGTTGATGCCAAAGGGAATAGCTTTTACAGGGAAGGCAAGATAATTGGTTTTGATCCAGCGTACGACCTTGCTGTTCTGAAGGTATACGTTCCAATCCTCTTCCTTTTTTTTCTTCATTTTATTCCTTTTCAGAACATATAGTTCTTTGCCACTTCTGTGGCTTTTGTAGTCAAGTTCGGCAAGCAGCCTTACTAAGCACATAATTTATCTTAATTATATGGTCATTTGTGACCATCATAATGGGAAAGCCTAAATCTTCCAGCCCAAATTTTGTTTTGAGCATGGTGATATAGTGTAGCAAAATTATCGTAGGCATCAATTTTCCTTTTAAGATTCTAAAAAGTATCAAACAACTTTGATGTTCATCAAACTGAAAGGCCAACTGAGTACCTAAGTCAGTATTTGTCTGATAGAAAAGACAGATTTTGTTTATGGTGCAAAAGCCGTACTATTCTGTCGCATTAAAAAGAAAAAGGAAAAAAAAGAGAGAAAAAAGCTCTGAATGTTTTTGACCATTAGTATTTTTAAAGTTAATAGAAATGAAGACTTGGTTATGAGCTCAAAGGATTTGTAAAGACAAGGAATTGGGAGTTTACAGTAGTGAAAATCGCTGACATAACGTCAAATGATTGTTGGAAGAAGTTGATGTCGCAGCTTCGCAGCTTGCACTTTACATTTTATACATGATAGATAGATTTTCATTTCTCTTCTTTTAATTACCCAATAAAACCAGTATACTGAGTTACATTTAACTTCTGCATTTTTCTTTCTGTTGTCGTGTGCCACTCTCAGAAATATGCATAAAAGTTATTCAATTATCAGGTTGATGTTGATGGATGCGAAATAAAGCCAGCTAATCTAGGCCAGTCTAATAATTTACGTGTTGGCCAAAGTTGCTTTGCCATTGGGAATCCTTATGGATACGAGAACACTCTCACAACAGGGGTAATTTTTTAATAATCTGTTTCTAACAGCTCTATCCATTCAGGAAAAATAGTTGTAGAAGAAGGGTAAAAAATTTGTTGATGAAATTTAGAGAAATTATTTATGCTTGCCTAAGTAAAGATTTTGTCATGTAGGGCTATAGTTTCCCACAGAACAAATTCGTTCGATTTTTCAGAATAATGCCTAATTGAGATGCACTAGGTTTGAGCAGTAATAGTAAGTTCAGATGCTCCAAAAAAGTATAATGTGATCATTGTGTATTGTCTGATGTAAATTATGCAGGTGGTCAGTGGTTTAGGCCGCGAGATACCTTCACCAAATGGAGGGGCCATTAGAGGTGCTATTCAAACTGATGCAGCAATTAATGCAGGTAAGGTAACCTTAATTAACGTTCATAGTGTTAGGACCTCAACCTCCTTTAAATCAAAATTAAGGAATGTGGGAAACTCTAATTTGTACCCTAATTCTTGCACATCAATAAAAATGGTCACTTCAATTTTTTCCCCTGTACTCTACAACTTTGGCATTGATGAGACTGCCATGATTTTTAAAATATGTTTTGTCCTTGTAATAACAGTTATTGATGTGATTTCGTTAGTTAAGCGAAATTCATTTCAAAGCTATCAGACCAGCTGCAACCTGAAACAAAATTGCTTTTATTACCCAATCTTCTGCAAAATGTGACATGGGCATCAACAATGCTAGCCAGTTATCTCCATACCTAGTACAAATGGCTGCATCATTCTTGGCAAATATAATGCCTAGTGAGATCAACCTGGCAGATTCACTTCATTCTACCTAAATGGGGGAAGCAAATATATAGTTGTGAAAATAATCTTGGTTAAAAACGTTTTACTCAGAGAAACTACTAGTTCTATTTCAGTCCCTGTTTATGTCTATATGTTATATTTAAAACATGACTTTGCTGTTTACTGAAGTGCCAACTTTTAGATAGTATTGTTTGTTACAAACTTACAACTCTTAGGATTCACCAAATTATTCCGGAGTTCAGTATTTTCTTAACTTGCAGTCACACGAGACTATGTAGGTATATATCTTATATGTGCACGAATGTGACCAGGAAATTCAGGTGGACCATTGATCAACTCGTATGGCCGTGTTATTGGAGTAAACACAGCTACCTTCACTAAGAAAGGTAATAAGATACTATTACTTTTATGAATATACTATCGTAACACTAGAAAGAGGGAATAAGAGACTCATGCTTTTAATCTGAAATAGACAGGAAATTTTGTCTTAAAGAATGTTACTATTACTTCCTTTGCATAATTTTTGGTTGCAAAACTCTTGTACATTATATTTATTTAAAAGATAGTCCGACAGAAGAAGCTGCAACAATTTAAGTCTAGAAAATTGAGATGACCTTTTCTCCATCCTAGTGTCTTCCTTCCATAGAAATGGGTGTAGAGTAAGGTAACGAACTCACAGATTCATCATCGCCTTTACTTTTTTTCTTTATTTTCCAAAAGGGTAATCAGTTCTGAGAAATTTGTTCCCTTTTATTTCATATGTACATCCGCACAATTTAGGAAGCTATGTCTTCCATTGAACCTGCTAACAATGTCAATCTGAGGAATATGTATATGTTATGGTCAATTCTAGTTCTAGGAATTAACATGAAACTCAAAGAACATAGAGAAGAGAGGGAACCTTATGAAAGAAAGGGTTCCGAAAGAATTACTTGATTGTATTCAGTGTTTACAAAATATGAAAACTGCCTACGTATCAGTTAATTAATTGGCTACTTACAGCTACTAACTAACCATCTAATTGTAACCCGCTCCTCACCATACATCTTATTCCATATCAGTATACAATTAAATTGCAATTACTTTAACCAAAAGAAGAAATTAATTTGTTGTTCCTCTTAATTTCACCAGCATTATCTAAGCTCTATTGTTTTGGTGGAAAGCATCTACTTCTAGATTATTAAGTTTGAATAATGATTATTGTTCATTCTGATGCTTTTCAGGGTCTGGAATGTCGTCAGGTGTTAACTTTGCAATTCCCATTGACACAGTCGTCAGAACTGTTCCATACCTTATTGTCTACGGAACACCTTATAGTAATAGGTTTTGATTGTTCATGTCACATTCTATAAAACTTGAACATTGAATATCATTTTTACATTCAAGTTGTACATGAAATACCATGTCTATTCTAAAGCAAAAGAAGTACCCTTGCTTCTAAATCTGTAAATTTTGCCACTACCTTTGTAACATTTTTTTTTGTGAATCCGGATATCTCGGTCTGAAATAAAGGATTAGTGTCTCAAAGTAAAAACAAATAATTTAAAGGACGAACCTATTTCGATACATGTTTTCTTCGTTGTAAATAGATATTAGTTGCTGACATCGGGTGTACAATGCACCTTTTTTTTGGAGACATTGCTAAAAGGACGACGGAACAAAGATTGTGGATTTTCTCAGCCTTCGGATACAACAAGTTTTGTTATTGTTCCTCCAATCAACAAAGCAAAATCATGCGTTTGTGTGTTTCTCAAACCATTCACATCAGATATGCGGGGTGCAATTGCAGTCTGTTTCTTCATTTATAGTGCACAATCAATCAACTTAACTTGGTTTATATCTTGTGCTATTGTTACACTTCCGCCATTTTTGTTGAGTTCAATTCATTCATCACCATCACAAACGCAAAACAGATGATAGTTGTTTCCAGTTCGTGCACAAATTCTCAAACGTGATTGATGAGAAGAAAATGTTCACTCAGTGCAGCAATCTACAGCGGTAATACTTCGATTTGAATATTTGTAAGAAAAAGTAAAGATGCAATATATTATGGTTTGCTTTTGACAATCATAAATACAATGTAGTATTAGTATAAATCATTCTTGTATAGTGATGTTCCGCAAAATCTACCGATTAACCGGTACATGTCAGATAACAATGCTCTTCCAAGTCCTTTTTACCACAAACTTCATTTAAATACTTGTCTTTATGTTACTTTTGTTTTTTCTTTATCCAGCAGGTTTTAATGTTGCCGTTTAGAATATTTCATTTGCTGAAAATGCTTATCTCCCACTTTCTTTTGATTGTTGCACAACATTCACTTTTTCCTTGGAAAATCCTAGATTTATTCTTTTCGTCGGAACATGTTGATGTGATTGTCACATTTGGAGTTCTACAAATAAGGGTTTTCCTTCTATAGATCCTTTTCTTTTTGTCATTCGTACTCTTCTTATTCTGAATTTCCTTTATACCAATGCAAGAGGTTTCTGATGCACCTGATGGATTATGCATTGTACAACAGATAAGTGCACACATGAGGAAATTAGTTTGTTCGAGTAGTCAGGCTTTTCGAACTACAGACCCCAAGCATTGGCATGGCATCCATAAAACCTCTCTTCCAACTATCAAGGATTACTAATTTGAGAAAATAATCAATGACCTCTAGTAGGAATTGTTTTATTAAAAACTCTTGATTTCAAAACACGCAACCAAAACAAAATAAAAAATCATCTGCGAACATGATTTCAGCTACAAATCAAAATTTATGAAGTAATTGCATCTGCAATGCAACCATAATTGTGTTTGAGATGTGTACATGAACTACATTTTCAGCAATATCAAGCAATGCCACAAACTGTTACCATAAAGGCAGCTTTAACAAAGGAAATTCACGTGTTCCTCACTCACATCACATCTGATAGATCATTTAGCATCTAAAAATATACAAAAACAAGAACATATAGCAGGTAATTTCAGCAGCACGCATATATTCTCTTTCGTTTCAATAACGAAACATGAGCAGTTGAAGAGGCACTCACAGTCGATACACAGGAAGCCCTAGCTAACTCGGTGGTGCTGGATGAAGCGAGAGGAGAGAGAAGTGTTCGTGGAGAGAAGAATCGACGTGACAAGAGGTGCGGCAAGAGGAGGGGATGAGAATAAGGCCGAGGCACCTCTGTTCCATGGGTGAAGGCGAGGATTGGCGCGTGCTGCGATACTCGACGGCGTCTTGGAGAATGATCTTGCCTTGCTTGTCGATGCAGTAGAAGGAGCCCAAGAAGAACCTTCCGTCTTTGATCCCCACCAGCATTCGCCGAAACAGCAGCTTCCGTGCCCGACTCACCGTACCAGAGCCACCGGGGATGCCTGCTTCTGCTTCTGCTTCGACCGGAAGAGCTTCTTCTTCTTCCATCTCACCTCGCCGATCAATTGTTTCCGCTCGCTTTTGGATTCCAAACCTACCGCACCTGTTCACCTCTCTAACCTAACTATACAAAACAACTATCTATATGTGGGACTGTAAATGTGTTTATAACTTCAAATGGATCTTGTTTTAAAATGTTGTTTTTTTCCAAATTAGTCACTTCATAGAAAAATTTAAAAAAATAGGTTTATCTTTGTTAATATTATCACTGATCAAGGAAGAAAATGAAAAAAAGAAAAAGAAAAAATTGAAATATGTAATTAAATATAGAAACAAAATCATGAAAACTTGTATTCCCATGTTTGAAAGACAATCTCTATAACAAGGCAAACCTTGATATACAGGATCCGATCCTATACTTGATGTTCGTTATATTCAGTAGGGACGCTTCACGCTTGTGATTTGCAACGACGCTTGATCGCAGCCACTTCACATGCGTGATCATTGATGCTTGATTATTTCAAGACAATTCGTTTACATAGACCTAAAGTGCATTTCATCTCAACATTTGTTATCCATGACTCTTACACTTTGTTTGGATTTGGGGTGACACTTTGCTAAAGTGTATATATATATATATTATAGCTTTTGTGTATAATAAAAAGTTCTTTTGTCATGTCTCTAATAACTCTATTGTTACAATATATAAAATAGTTTTGCATTTGCAATGGGATGAGTTTTATTTTTCCATTTCCATCTCGGGCTAAACAAATTCATCTTCATCCCTATCGCTTTTAAATTTGTTTATCATCCGAGTAACATCGTCTTCTTAATGTTTCATATATTAATTAATATTTTATAAAATAAAAAAATCACAACATAAAAAACATAATATTATAGAGAATTCAATGTTAAAAGAGTATACACATTTTTTCAATAACAAATATAAAAAGAAAACACAATATTATAAAGAATTCAATGTAAAAGAATATATACTTTTTTTTCAATAACAAATATAAAAAGAAAATTATAAATACATAGATTTTAAATTAAAATATTAAATAATAATTGAATAAAGATTAAATAATTATATAAAGGAATAAAATGCTGAAATGTATATCCTATGTGTTATGCAACTAAAACCAAAGAAAAGTTAATAAAAAATTGATTAATTAACAAAAATATTTAAAAAAATTCAACAATTTAAAAGAGGAATAAATACGAGAATAGAAATAGGTATGCATAAAGACGGAGACGGAATATACTCATATGTTCGAATACAGAAATTCTAGTCAAAATCACAAATACGAAATCATGACTCGATTGAACTTATCAATCAAAGTTCAACTTACTAATAAATTTCAGTAGTTTTATTCTATTCGTATTTCTATTAAGGTTAACTTTCACGTGACAATAATTTTAAGTAAATAAACATAACTTTAAAAAAATGTTAAAATAATGCATGTTTTTACTTAGGGGCAGATGGCTTTTGTGAAATTTAATTTAAAAATCGTTTATTGCGGCAGTGATGACATATATAGAATGGAATGAAGCTTCTCTGAAGAGGTAATGAGAGATGGGTTAACTAAGAAGGAGATATTATGTCTTTCTGAGTTGAGAAAGGTAGTATAAGGAGGGTTAAAGTCTGCCTTCTTACGAGTCTCTTCCCCCGTTCTTTTGAATAACAGGGTTGAATTTCATAACAAATTACAGTGCGCCACTGCCTTACGTACTTCCAAAGTTTGAATTCATAAACCCTAAAACCAACCTTCACCCTTCACCAGTGTAAGCCTTTCCAAGTAGGTCATAGACAAGTTTACATCAAGCGTTGGTGCATAAAAGAGGATACGGTGACTCATTTAATGTTCGATCTTGTAAGGAACATTGCCAAAATTTAATATTTTACCAACTTCCTTGAATAAATCTATGGTTTTTCATAAATTTGTAAGTTTTCGTGTGCTTTTATTTGAACGAATTTCATGTATGATTAAAAAGAAAAATAGCACAAAAAATATTGAAAAAAATGTACTCTGCATATCATCACATGGATACTTCCTTGGTTTACGATTTTCGGTCCCCACAAATGTGTCACTGGTTAAAACTGCATAATCTCATCCATATATCCACCATACTCAATATCTGCAAATGCATAATATCATTGTAAGCACTAGCATAAAGAAATAATGAATAAATAAAATAGAACAAACAGTGATGGCAAGTGAAAATAAATGTTTCAAAAATAGTTTTACTAAACTGAAACCAATCATCAAAACAGATAAAACTAGCCCTTACCTCATTTCTCATCCAAAAGAAGTGATGTGCAAGAATGAAGAGAAGATAGTTCATCTTCTGTTGCCAATCCAAAGCCTTGCCATCTTACTCTACCGAAATTATCAAGTAGAAAGATATACCTGTGAAGTTGAAATGTTTAAAACAGTGTTGTTCATAACTAATAACTTCACTGGCTAAAAAATGATTGAATATCAAAAAGCTTTCTACCCTGTTAGAAGATTCAATATCTGAAGTTCTTTTCTGAAATAATAGTGGTCACCAAATGAATAGACCATCTGCTTCTGAAGTGTATCCTTGCTTTCATCATTAATAGGTTTCTTCATTGTCCACAGAAGGAACCGTTTTATAGGAGGCAGGCACAAAAGCCACGAATCTATAAATGATACCTGATAGGAAACACAATATAACTTCATTGAATAATTGTAGCTGGTGATTGAAACGTTGGAAATAAAGAAATAATCACTCAAAGTCTGTTTAAATAGTAATATTGGAATTACAATTTGAAATCCTAATTTAATCCAATTTTCTAGGAATTGGATTTTGTTTAGAATCGCATTGTTTTATGTTTGGGACAGACTTGATGAAAAGAAATACAATCAAAATTAAGTTGGAATTCTATTAAAGGACGTCAATGGTGATAATGACCAAAGAACACAGGAAACAATCAATGCTAATTGGTGATGATTGGCAATGACATGGCATGTTTCAACAACAATTATTGTCCACAACAATGATTGCTAGAGGAAGTCAATCGCAATGGCTTCTATAGTTGGCAAGAGAAAATGATAATGAACATTAAAATATGAAATATTGATTTTAACCTTCATTTTATGTACTTAGAATTCTTAGGAAAAAATATATTTGTTAGATATGATATAGTTTGAAGGAAAATACTGTATCAAATATTTCTTATTATTAAACATTTTGAGTGTTCTATATATATTCTTAGAAGTTTACATTTTTATGCAACATAAGTAATAAACATAGTTATAAATCCCAATCGATAGTGCAAAGCAGTCAACCCCAAAACCACTGACAACTCCAGTGTACGGCAGCTCACAGAATGACTGATAAAGTTCAGATATAGATTAAATCATTTACACCACAACACGTAAATGCTCAAAATTAAAAAATAAAGATGTAAAAAAAAAATGATCAGAACAGAAAACAAAGACGAAATAAAAGACCTGTACTGGATAGAGAACAAAGAGAGCCGTCGGAGAATAGAGAGAAAGGCCAGAACAGTCTTGAGAACAGAGTTGAGTTGGAAAGGAAACAATTGTGCTGTATTTTGGTCTTTCTTCTGTTCATCCTAATGACAGAAAGAGTAAATCTTGCACTCTAGGTCCATGTTTCAAATGAAGACCGAAATCCCAAAAAGTTTGTTCAGGGGTAAAGAGGAGAATTTCCCTATCAGCCATAGCGACCAAGATGGCCATGATTTTCTGGATCTGCAATAGCAGCCACAACCCCTGATACATGAAAAACTCTGGTACAGGTATGAAATGATGGCCAGGGGCTGCTCCGCGCCACTCCAACCTTCACCATTATACTGCCCTAGCGATAAAATTAGCAATAACTTCTTGAGTTTTCTTTCCCCGGTCTTTTTCCGTGACTTTTCAATGAAAAACCAAGTATGTAAACCCCTACGGTCTACAGAGGAAGTGTTTTATTGAGAAACTCTCTTCAAGAAGCTAAACTAAGGATTTTCATCCTAGATAAATAGTAGCACAAAATGAAAAGACTTGAAAAAAATCAATTTGAATTTTCAAATTCCATGACAACCTAAGCACGTTTATAAATACTACCAATAACTTGTGACAAACACATGTAAAAAAGGCAAATGCATCACTAGTCATCTTTTTCTTTACAACTTATGTGCTTTCATATATGACTGATTAATATGTCATTATCAACAACAAATAGCATAAAACCTGAAAGAAACAAATAAATTACCTGATATAAATGAACACCTTTTGATTTTCTAAATGCTTCAAGAAAAGGTACACTCCAAGAGTTTATCATTTCCTGTCAAGGATATATAGAAAAGAATTTACTGCAGCAGCAGTAGGCCAGATTCAAGAACAAGAATTCAAGAAGAGTTAAAATAATTTAAGGAATGTAAGAGGAAAGATTTAAGAAAATGATTAAAGATTCCAGAAAAAGAATTCAAAAAAGAGAAAGTTCAAGCAGGAAAAATTCAAGAAGAAAAAATATTCAATATGCAGAAGATTAAAAAATAAAAGATTCAATCAAGAAGAAAAATTCAAGAAAAAGAAGATTTAAGAAGACATGATTCAACAAAAAAAAAAGAATTTAAGAAGAAGAATTAAAGAAAAGATTCAAAAGGACAAAACTCAAGAAGAAAAAGAAAAAAAAAATCAAGAAGAAGAAAAGAATTTAAGAGGAAGAATGTAAGAAGATGATTAAGGATTCAAGAAGAAAAAAATCAACAACAAGAATTAAAGAGCAAGAAGGTTCAAAAAGACAAGATTCAAGAAGAAAAACAAAAAAAATCAAGAAGAAGAATTAAAAGAGGAAGAATCTAAGAAGATGATTAAGGATTCAAGAAGAAAAAAATTCAACAAGAATTAAAGAACAAGAAGATTCAAAAAGACAAGATTCAAGAACAAAAACAAAAAAAAAATCAAGAAGAAGAATTAAAAGAAGTTAAGAGGAAGAATCCAAGAAGAAAAAAATTCAACAAGAAGAAATGAAGAAGAATTCAAGAAAAAGAAGAATCAAGAAGAAAATATAAATATTCTAGAAAACCCTAAGAGAATATTATCATTTTACTTTGGAATAAAAGATTGGGAGAAAATTGTATTCTATTCAACTAAAGTTGTGTTCTTGTGATGATAAATTGATGTAGATTTGTATTGAAATAAACATCTGTGTATAGAATTTCCTAATCTTAGTTTAAATGTTTGTGATCACACGTTAGTTTGACAAAATTTCAGAAAAGAAAAGAAATTGTCCTTTTGCAGGATATATTCTTGTTTTAATGTTTGACAAAAGCAACTTATAGCTGATGAAAGGTTTCTTCTTTTAGTTGTTCTAAATCTCATCAAACTTCAAAATTGACTTAGAATGCCAAGATAAAGTTGGTCTAATACAATGGTGTTTAGTTTTAACCAAGGTGTCTAAGAAACTTAATATTGCTATCAGTGTATTTTGATACTGGTAAAGAAGATGGCATGACAGACAAAATATCCAGCTGCTGAAAAGATCAGCCTCAGATTTTACCACAAGATGTGAACCAATTTAAATGTTAGATGAAGTCATTATCTAGAAATGCGTTGAGGCAATTTAATGGATCTAAACTATTTTCATACGAAAAGACAAGCATCATACGGAAATTTCAGATTGTCAGGTAAAGTATCCTTCTTGTTTTCTTTTTTAATTCTCAATAACTTTGTTCATGCTGCGACACTTCTGAGTTCAAGTCAAATGATCTTTCAAGTCACCACGGTGATCACAATATCATTGGCAGACCTTATTACATGGTTTCAAATTCATAATTATCGGAATACTTTTAAGTATTGCCATTTTCATCTGATGATACAATATAAATTTTGGTCATTATACAGAGTAAGAACAAATTACCTTAAGAATTTCAGCAGACACAAATATGAATTACCTGGGAGTTTGCTCGAAATGAAAGACAAACCAAAGATGCCTTGGGGACAGAAGATTTATCAGAATCAACTGCAAGATCAGAAACACGGATAGGAAGCTTCACTGTTTTACCATCCGAGAAGCTGACTTCAAAATCTGGAAACTTCACAGCTACCATTGCCGGTATTATCACTTTACTTGCTAAACCAATCTGCACAAATCACATGTAAATCTGTCATATTCTTACTTTCTTCGCTGATATACCCTAGATGTGTTTCTAGTTTAAACAGTTAATCACTTCCTTACTTATTAGATAACTAACACACACACACACACACACACACACACACACATATATATATATATATATATATATATATTCAAACAGTATACAGATAATTCAAACAGTATAGCAGATAAGTAAAGTTCTAACTTCTAAGCAAGCTTGAAGAGACCAATTTAGACAAAACTGAGAGATATGGAGTTCGGAAAGTTAGTTTTAGTTTATGCATATGGTGTATCACCTTAATTGGAACATAGAAACAATAATTAAACAGGAGAAAACCTATGCTGATCTCGCATGAACGAGCTTCAACACATTCCACCAGAACAAATCTCATGCTATAGAAACAAAAGAACATATAATGAAATAGTTGTTGCAACTAACAGTAAAATAAAGTAAATGCAATATTGTAAGTATATCTGAGCAAATTAGCACATTGATATTATAACTGCGATACCTAACCTTACCACCATGCTGTTTGAACTCGGCCATATCAGCGAAGTATCCCCTCTTCATTTCATCTCCACTGTACAAAAACCCTATCAATCAACATCACTCGCTCTTTCACTTCCCTTCATTACTAACTACTACACTTCACAAAACCATAAATTGAACTTACATTCGAGCGCGCTCCTCCGCAATTGCTTTCTTATTTACAAACTGCAAAGAAAAACGAACTCTAATTAAAACCAAGAATCTAAAAGAATTAAAAAAGAAAAGCGAATGGAAAACGCAACCTGATGAAGATCGAGGAAGCGTTTGGGGGTGAGGCGTGCCAAATGCTGCGAGTGAAGAGGACAGTGCCGATGATCCTTCTCCGCTACGGAACCCACAACGTAATCTCGGAGACTGGAACGCCTTCGTATCAGTCGTTTCAAACCGACCATCTTCGCCGATTCCATTTCGATCAGTCTCTCTCCCTCCCCTTCCTACTTCTACTGTAGCTCCAAGTTTATTATAAATTTATTTCACATCTTAAATTCCAAACTTACATCTATCATAAATTTATTAATTTTCATAATAAATGTTTTCAAATTTCAATTTCTTCAAAATTTCATATGTACCAAAAAAAATTCTATGATTTTCTGATTAAATTAATATTAATAATAGATAAAAAAAAGGATATATTTTATGTCAACCCAACTTCTTTTTTATCAAATAATTTCACTTTTATTTCTCAATTCAGCACCTTGTTTTTATTTTCCTAAACTTTTTGTCTCAGTACTATTTTCACTTTTAAATATTTACAAAATTAAATAAATTTAAATATTTATAAAATTAAAATAAAAGAAAATTTAAAATTAAATATATAAAAATTTATGAAAAAATATCAATATAAAGAGAATTAAATAAAATATTTTATAAATATTTTGATGTAAATAAATATTATGTATAAAATAAATGTAAACCCTAAACCCTAAATCCAAAATACTAAACCCTAAATTGTAAGAAATTATAAGAAATATTATATAACCGTATTTGTTATTATAATTTATGACATATATTTATACAATTTATTATTTAAATAAAAAAATAAAAATAAAAGAGTGTTTCATGAAAAATAAAAATAAAAATAATGCTATTTGAGAAAAAAGTTCTCAACAAGACCATTATTAAAAAAAAACATTTTGTTGTAACCATTTTTAGTACATAAATATTTTTAAAGAAAAAGGAGGCGATATTCTAGTAAGAGGAAACGTCTTCAATATTAAAACTACTTATAAAAGAATTTATCTTTTTGTCTTATTGAAAGTAGTAGGAAATTGAGTTTCTTGGTAATTTATGCTTTCTTTCTTGATTGTGTTACAAGGAGGTCTTCCTGAACCAAAAAATACCGTCTTATGATAAGTTGTTTGTACATGCTAAGCACTAGAGGGAATTCTATTCATCATCTACGTCTTTTAAGCAATCAAAATGTAAGAAAAACAAATTCGGATCGTACACCACACATTGGACATGTGACACCTCTTGGCTATCACAATTAAAATTTGGCTTTTGCTTACCACACTCAATAAATTTGAATATATATGCATTGCACTGATGAAAAATGATAAAAATATATTTTTTAGTTTTTAAATAGAAGTGGGAGCAATTCAAAATATATCATGGATTTGATATTCCAGAATAAGATTTGGGTTTATGAAATACCTTTCAGGATTAGGTTTTCTAAAACAGTTATATGGAATAATCATTTTAGGAAAAAATGTTTTAAATTTTGTTTTCCATAATCTCCAAAATGAGATATTGTTTTTTCAATTCTATCCAAAAAAAAAATCCAGAACACAAAACAACCTATTCCATATTTCATTTTCCATAACGTATTTCCTAATTCTGGAATACACTGAAACGCACAAAAGTAGGAAGCAAAAGCTTTAAAAAAATTCTTTTCGATCATACACTCTGCCACATTTTAGACGTGTCAATATCATGTTCAGTGTCTATGTCAGATACAGTGCTTCATAGCATACAAGGTTCCCTAAATTATTCAATAAGACCGTGGTCTTATAATTCATTCATCCGGAAGTAGATCAAAGGAGAAGATTTAAAAGAGAAGCAATATATATTTTATAATGAGATATGGAAAATTTATCCATATATTTTTATACTAAAAGAATTATGCATATTATGGCTGTTACCTCCACAAAGGGTGCCCATGTCACAAAGACAACCACAATTCTGGGATAAGAGTCGAATACATAATATTACTCCCATAAACAAAGAGGTTGTTTCCTTACCTATAACTCTTCACCACCAATTCATAAAGTAGCAAGGTTCAAAACTCTAAAATAAGCAGAGAAAGGCATTTAAAATCTGGTCCCAAAAAATAAACATTAAAAGGAAATTCTACGGTATAAATCATTCTTTAACAACATCAACTAAATAAATTTCACCTCTGTAGCTAAAACCTCTCCTACAAGAACCCAAATTAGCACACTTGTTTGGCAGCAATTCCCACCATAACAACATTGGAGATATGTGTGATTGTTAGGTTACATCATTAAACATAATATCATTGATTCTGTCAATGCCAATGTCTGAAATGGGCTCGATGGGTTTCTCATCTTCTAGAGAACACTCGTTACTCGAAGGATCTTTACTGAATTCATCTGAACAAAGAGATGTCCATATCAGTTATAAGAAAAATTGAAAACATGCTTTGGATTTTGGATTCTAACTGATAGCACAGCCTAAAAAAAGAAAAATCCAAATGAATTTGGCGTCAAGCTTGTTTTGCTTACTAACATGTAGCAATCAAAATTAAGCACACGTGTCATTGAAGAATTTGGCATCAAACTCACCAAAAATTGTGTTTAAAGATGCAGGGGAAGGTGTTGAAATGAAGTTCAGGCCAATGTAGAATCCCAGCATCAAAACAACGGTCACCATCACATATGTTGGTACTGCTAGAGCCCAATATCTGAAAAGCCAGAAGTTGTTTTGCTAACATTTTGTCACAAACAGTCTGAAAAGCCCAATATCTGAAGATCAATTTTTTTCCTACATATGAGAACTAAGTTCCCTGGTCCATTATCTCCAAAGTAAAAGCTGATGCAAAATTCACATTGTTTACATTAACAGTTGATTTTGAAATCCTTTTTACATACATATTCATTATTAAAGTCTCTAAAGAAAGAAGTTGGGCTTAATACCCTCCATCCCTTCCCAAAAGCCCTACTTAACAGCTAAATTGACAAACCCAATAAAACTTATTTCATGCACCATGACTGAGTTTACATTTGTAGACCTTAAAATTAACACTTCAGAATTTCTCACTTTAGGTTTTCTTGACAAAAAGAATCTTCTTTTGTGCACCTTAACAATTATATCTGATACTTTTCATAGGTTCAAATAACAACAGCAGTTGAGATGTCTAACCTGCTAGGATAGTACGAGATGCCAGCAGATTGTAGCCATGATTCTGGAACATACGCCCATATGAAGAAAATAACTATTCACAAAGAAAAAAATTAAAATACAATAAAAGTCAAAAATCCCATGAGTGTCACGAAAAACTTTGGTGGATAACTAAAAGTTACAATCATCACATACAATATTGCGCATAGAAAGTCATGTATAAGAAAGGATACACAGAAAAGGGTTACAATTCTGAAGGGCAAAATAGAAGGGAAGAAGACCTGTAGCAACAACAGTGGTAATAGAACCAACAAAACCATAAACTTCAGAAGGCTTAGGGCCATGATCGCCAGACAATCCAAAGCCAGAGGTTTTGTCATCAGGGTCAAAAACAGACACAGTTTTCCTCCGCTGCTTTGACAGACTGAGAGTTCTTCTTGGACTGTTCACAGAGTGGGGACTTTCCATGTCGCGTCCCTTCAATTACAGTTAAACTCTTAAAAAATGCTAGAGAATAATGCAAATTCTGTTTGTTTTAATATCAAATAACAGGTACCAATAACTACATTCACTAACACGCTTTCAAACATACAAATGAGTGCATTCATCATTATGTTATTTATAATTATTTCAATATATTTTTTATTCGAAATAAACTGTTATGAATTTACAACTCTGAAGTTTGATGATCTTGATCAATTTAAGCTATGTTTAAAACACATTTTGCTAGCAGTATTTATTTTTGTGGTTTTATGTTAAGTGACAAAACTTAGTAAAATTGTGATTTTTATTGGACACTTAGCAACTTGATTTTCCTTAATTTTAATTATTAAGAAGTGAGTTTAAGCCCTAATTCAACCCTACAAAACTAACATATAAGGTGAGGATTGCCCAACTTATATATTATAAAATGATTTTATCTCTTGATGTGGGATCTCCAATACACCTCCCTCATGCCAAATAGCTGAAGTTCAACCTCAATACTTTTTATCATTCTTATCTTAGTTGTTCTAGTAGTACTTACTTTTAAAGCTAATTTTATAACTCAAAATCGTAGATAAATCTTATTGAAATGTCATTCGTTGCAAATTTTTAGTGAGTTAAAATAGATTATGATTACTGATGAATCTTGCATAAGTCCCTAAGGATACAATACTTGTTTAAGGTACTACATTGACTCAGTACACCTGCTGAAAGGGAAATCTTAACACTTCAGTCTTAAACAAACTCTTGTTGGAAGATCCTAATAAGGAGTACACCCTATTTCTAAGCTTCCTGGGACCTCACTGGGTATAAATCTATTTGCTCATATTCACTACCTAACGTTGCTAAGGGAAAACATATCAGATTAGATTCAGAGCTTGGATCCTATACAGCCCCCTGCCCCAGCTTATCTATTTTAAGAGGTTAAACTAGAAAGTCAGCAACACATTACAGATACACGTTGTTAAGCAAGACCACAATGTAAAAAAACAAACCCCGATAAAAAATTAATCATTAGCGACATTGACAATGGATGATACTACCAAACAGAAAACAATCATCAGAAAACATTAAAAAAAAAATCCTCCATTACAAACATATGGAGCCAGAACAATTTAATCAACAACCAGAAATTACCAGGAAATGACTTTGGCCAAAAGCTTGAGCTATAGTATAGACAGTCCTGCTAACACTACCAACCACACCCAAAATTACTGCAAAGAAATGTAACAATTATTATTAGTTGAACACTGATTTATCACAGAAGTAGGAATCACTTCTGTACTCACTTGATGCCAATGTCAATCTTATCACTAATTAAGTGTTTGCTGTCTCTGATTGAGTAAGTCCAAATGATGGTACTTATAAAATTGGCAAGCAGGCTATTGCTTTTGAGCTACATAACTTATTTTCTCTAAAACCAAATAGCCATGCCCCTTCTCCCTCATCAACTATAATAATGTAATATTCTTACATCTCAAGACCATTGCATTCTTATGGCTATAATTGTGCAAGTCTTCTTAAAAAAAACTATCTTACCAAAAAACGATAGTAATATTAATCTGATAACTTACACAATTGAATTGGGTTTAACATAATTCAGCTCAGTGTAACTTGTTGAACTGACAAAATTCAACCTTGTTCAATTAGATCAAGTTAAAAAACTTGGACTGGATTAGTTAGTCCAACCCATGTACATCCGTACGAACGCCTGTCCTAACTGTTAACAGTTTAGAAGGCACAACTTATTATGATTCTTCATAAAATTACTTGAGTTGAGAATATGATTAAATGTCAACTAACATGCAACAAAAAATATAATTACTCAAACTGGAGAAGAGAGAGGGTAAGAAGGGCTACTAGGACCAAACCATAGAACCAATAGAAAACTTCCTTCAGATACAAGAACAATACAGTGAGAGACGCTGTCTACAACCCACTCATCCAACACAGGTTTTAAGTCACGAAAACATTTGAGCAATTTAACTAAGCTGAAAGCAAAAGCTCTTTACATAATCAATTGAAATATAGCAGCCTCGCCATACCAACAGATAACACTCGTACCATAAGTATTCATATTTCATGAAGATGCTGAGCTATTTAAAGTATAATAAAAATCAACCTCTCGAATCAATAACATTTTAAAAGAACTAAGGTTGATCGCTACATGCCAAATGATATGAAGAATAAAAGCAAAGTGCGAGCCATCTTCACTGTGATTTTTTTTTTTTTTTGTTGAGGGGAGGTATCAAGCAAAATCATATTCAATAAACAATTTGAGAAATAGCTAGGAGAGAGACAACAAACACAAAGGACAAACTAGCATCATATAATCATAGAAAGTCACTAGCAACCAAAGGTGAATAGAAACGTCATAGAAAGTCACTCCTCTCATCAGACAAAGCCTTGGCCATGGCTTCAAATTCAAGTCTTTTGCTCTCAAAGGCCAGAGAAGCCTCTTCTGCAGTGTTGTCAGTGCCCAACCAGACACGTGCACCCTTCAGTGATTTCCTCACAAAAATCCCAGAAGAAAAAAGAATCCCCTTGCATTTGGTAGTTTGTAGACAGTTTTAGACGCAACTCATCATGTTTCCATTTTAAACATGGCAACATCAAAATTTTATAACCAAAATTTCTGACTGCTAATTTTATCGAAGCTATTGTAAGGAAGCCTAACCAATCAAGAAAATGTAAAACTTCATAGAAAGATAAATCTCAAGCGCAAGAACAATGAAGAACTACAAAGGTATACAATAACTCATTCTCTATATTTAGAAATCATTCATAGTTTCATATAAGATTGACACGCACAACACAAAGAAAAGCAGGAAAGTAGAGGAAGGAGAGGACATCTTGCACTGTTTATCTAGAACCTAAAAGTTCAAGTTTTATTTTAAGCTTAACAAATAATTTGGATTTCAGGTTATTGAAGCAAAAGGTAGAAAGGAAGGTGTTGCAACATGAAATCCTCCGTGCACTATCACTTATGGATATGATATATCTGCTCCTATTAGTCTCAAGTTAAGCCAGCCACAGCCTTAACACAGTGAACCACCAGCCACAACAATGAAACTGGAGTATTCCTCAAATTAATTACTCCTTGGTCTATAAATATGTTTTATGCTCCCGATTAATAAATATACTAAATTTTGGTTTTCGATTTTCTAAAGTTGGTTTTATTTTGTGTTTTTTCTGAATTTTTAAAAGTGAACTAAATTGTAGTTTCATATTCATTACAAGACAAATATAACTAGCGCAATTATTTCTGCAATGTAGTTCAGGAGAGTCTAAAAAGATTGATATCATAGTTAAAATCACTGTCACAAATCTTGTTCTCAACATACAAACGTGTTAAGGGGTAAGTGTTAAGAGGATTTTAAACACGTAAAAGATAGCCACTAATTTGAAACAGAGCAAAATACGTGGATGAGCAGATTGTGTAGATAGTCCTAGGGGTGACTTTTTCTACAAATAAAAAAAAACAACACACTTAAAAACACAGTTGGAAATGGTTCAGCTGATGGCACAGAATGAGATTTAACAGCTTACCTTCACCAGGAACGCACGCAGAGAACGCCTTCCTAATTTGCAATGCCTTCCCCGATTTGCTCCAATGCGAAATTAAAACAAAGAATCGGTAATTTGTTAGTAAGAAGAGATGTATTGAAGTTAAAGGAGAGAAAATTGAGAGAAACATAAATATCAGGACGAACCCTAAAATGCTGAGAAGATGGCCCTGAGGAAGAAGAAAGAGAACTCAGGAGTGATAAATCCTAAGATGCCGTTAGATGATGATAACTGAGGAGGGAGAAGGAGCGCTATGAGAAGATTAGAAGATGTGGATGCTACTCCATTGCCGTTCGCACACCACCTACATGGCCTTTGCTCTGTTATGAAAACTTCTATTTCCATGCGCAATTGGTTTTACATTTTACCATGTTGGACCCCCACAAGGAGATTAGATTAGAACCAAATGATTAACAGTCAAAACTTAAAATTTTGTTATGGCTTCAGTTAGTGTTTAAACTTTGTAATTGAATTTTTTAATTAATATTTAGTAAATTAAAATATAATACAAATTTACAAGACAAAAAAAAAATAGTTTATAATTTTTTAAAAAAGAATTACTCTAAAATCAGTATCTAAGTGTAGATAATAGTGATTAAAATTTTAAGTCTTTAATAATGGAATAATTAGAAACAACAAATTATTTTTTAATTTCTTACTTTTATTGATAGATTAAAATATTAAAAAAAATTATATTAAAAACTAAAGAGTTTTCTAAATAAACAAGTACTTTTGCATTTATTAATTACTAAAAATATGATATCTAATTATATTATTAATTTTAATCAATCGAAACTATTTCAAATATTAATAATTTTTAATTATTAAAATAGTATATATTGAATTACTATAATGATTCATTATTTTATATTTAATATTTTTATAGGGTTTAGTTCCTTTGTTTATATATGTAACATCATCTTAACACGTTTACAAAAATTGAAAATTGAAAATTTAGTTAATGATATAAAATCTGATGTATTGTTTTAAAATTATTGGAACTGCTGAACTTATAAATTTCACTCAATTACCATTCATTTAATTGGCTAATACTAGTTATATTCTCCTAACCCGAGAGAGATTGTCTCGTTAGTTTACGGTTTTTTATTATTTATCATTGATAAAAATTTGTAACGTGATTATAAAATATTTTTAAAAGATAAATAATAATAAAATTTGAAAAAAACTTGTGAAAGGGAAAAATAAATAATTTTATTAATTAGTTTACTTTCAGGGATCTTCATCCATTGAATTGGTCTTGATAATCCAAACAAAAAAAATAATTAATTTAATTTGAATCAATCTAATCAATTAATGATCAAATGGTAACAATATATATATATAGAAATTAAAATATTTGAAATGAATATGTTAGTTTTGCAAAACTTAAAAAAGTGTTTACAAAGCATATGCCATGAATGCACACATGCCACATCGTGCGCGCGTGTTCTGGTTTAGTCAGTGATTTCTTGGATCCAAATCTAAATTATGAGAACAATGTTAAGTGCACATGCTTTATGATTCCTATTTGGGATACAAAATATATGCATTTTGTAAGGTTTATTTATAATAAGTTTTAGGTATAACCTACAAATAGACAAATCAATTACATCTTCCATTCGTTTGCATATTTTCCTTTAACTTACTTCTTCTTTTCTTAATTCTTAAGTATCCATCACCACTGAAGAGAAATTATTAAATATTAACATTATACTCCTCTTAGTCGTTTGACATCATATAAAATCTTCAAAACAATGCACAAGCAGAAAATTCCCTAAAAAATATAACCAAATATTAGTATAATCAGTAGATAACTATAATTTTTATAAACATTGTACAAGAATTCCATTTTGTGGTCGTGTGAATCGAAAGCCTAAGTTTGAAGTTTGAGAAAACTGTCTTTTAAAATTTCTACCTAAACCATGATTAAATAGTTCTGAACTGTGTGCAAAAGGCAGCAACAATTTTAAAGTATCATAACAAATTCAAAGAATTTCTCAACAATTTTTAAAAGCTAGTTTTCAACGGATACCACTTGCAAAGAATAAACTTTTTTCTTTAATGTTCCGGTTGTGTGAAAAAAACTGAACATCTTTCTATATCAGAACTTTATTTTACTACAGCTGAACAAATTCCATTGATATAAAAAATAGGGATACCTTAAGAAGGGGATACGAATTATATAATAACCAACTTACACTCATGATTCGTATGCATCAATCAGGTAACAGTTTCAGCTTTGTACAAATTCTATTTTCAATATTCGTTGGTGACAGAATAAAATAAAATCAAAGGAAGAATCAGATTCATGAGATAAAAACAGGATGTAGGGAACCACGTTCATGAGACTAATTTTGATTGAATTCAAAACCAGCTTGTAATACTGGAAGGCCAAGCACTCCCATACACGCAAACATTCGGCTAGTCCATCTTTCGTTCATCTTGTTCCACATTCTATAGATAAATTAGTAATGTCATTAAATAGACATTACACTATAATCACACAGAAATCATGATTAATAGACAAATTAAATTTAGCTGGGTTGTTTTAGTGTTGGAAAAATCATAACAAATTCTTTCTTTTTTGATGTAAATATAAAATAGTAAATATAAAATAGATACTTGCTGAAACAATAAGCAGATAAAGAAAATTAGAAAAAAATATAATAATGACATCGAGAATTTTTTAACATGGAAAACCTTCTCAAATTGAGAAATAAAAATTTACTTGACCTAGTCCAGGAAATGTCTCCGGTATAAAGTATAATTACAATATTTGTTTCTCTCACATTGCAAAGATACCACTTAATCTCACCTAATAATGATTGATTACAATGTCTATCTAACATCTCACTAGGATTTCACACTATAGTGGATTATCTATTATCTCATTTCTCTCTATGTTGTTCTTCTCTCTTGCTTATATTTCTCTTTCTTACAAGTTCCATTTATATAGATGATAAGAGGAAGACTTCTTCCTAAAGAGATAGTGGATAATTAATGTTTATCACATTTTCAAGATACCTTGAAAATACCATTATTGAATATATTCAATAGATCAATTATCAATATTCATTTATCATGGTCCCATTAAATTAAGGAGGGGTTTCCATTCCAAAATTTAGTACATAACACCCTAAGACCTAGAGTCATAGTTATAACTAGAAAACTATCCATTAGAAAGAAAGTAATAAAACTCTTATTTTAAACATATAACACCCTTAAAATTACCAAAAAGGACAGAAAGATAACAAGAACAACAAAAAACTAGAAGAATAGCAAACAAGGAAAATTACGTCCATACAACGGTTAGTAACTTGTAAGAACACGTTTCATACAAAGGAATGGATTAATTTGAACAAGTTTAGCCTGAAAATTTTGTAGATCTTTGATATTGTGTGACCACTTAAATGGTGTTTTTTTCATATTTTTTTTACCTTTCTACCAATTCAAGTTAGTTTTAGATAAAGTATTAAAACATCGATGATATAATAAATTAAGAGACATAAATGAAGCCCGTTTAGAAATTCATTCAAAGCTCACACCAAACAAGATTTGTTGAGAGACCATGCATCCCAATAGTTAAAAACATTTGTAAACATTATTGGTTTGATGTAAATATGAAAGTTATGGATGAGTGTTCATTGGTGAATTAGCAACTTGTTGAAGACATTAATTATGACCAATTGGTTGTAGCTACAGAGGAGTCTCATCTCCAAAATATAACACCAACTTGATAGCAATCCAATTTTTCATAATGATGGAAGAAACATTATATTAGCTGCATATTGTTGAACAAAATTTAAAGAAGGAGCAGTAATTATCATTATTCACCAACTATCACTCCTAACTTCCTTATCACATGCTTCTCTGTGTTCTACAATTGCATCCACAACTGTTTTAAACATACCAGTAGCTGTCCTTTATCCATTGAATACATCTATCTCCATCAGAACTTGAAGTTAAAGTTCTGTCTCATCATGAATCCATTCAAGAGTTTATAACCCACAGAAAAGTGTAGTAAATTTGAGCAACAACACTTGCAAAACAAGGTAAGAGTTTTTTGTTTAATCACATCTTTAGCCATAAATGATATTGGATGGATTTTTATTTTAATATAAGTAAAATTAAAATATATAAATCATGTTACGATGAAAATTCATTACAGAAAATATATTAAAATACATGTTTTAAATTTGTAAGGAATAATTTAAATGGTGGTGTAATGTTTTTAGTAATATGTAAATTTATAAATGAACAATACAATTTAATTTAATTAGAAAGAATAAACATTCAAGAAAATTAAATATATAAGAGATAAATTAAATATAATTGTGAGATGTTTTGTTTAGTTACATAAATAACTTGGTAAAATCCTTATGTGAAAGAGTGGTGTATTTTGATTTATAAAGTGAAAGTTGTTTCACTTATCATTTGGCATAAGAATTATTAGACCTATCCAGGGAGTTGAGGAAATGATGATTTGTAATTAGAACTATTTTTCATTTTTACTTACAATTTCAAAATTTCAATGTTTCGACCTTAACTTCGTGACTTTAGAAGTCAAAACTTTATCACGATTTTATTTTTAAATACGTATAAAAAATTTAAAGAAGAAAAATATATTTAAATTATTTTTGAACTCGATTCTTAAACAAATGTGAGATAAACTATTAGACGTGTCGAAACAAACACTTACCTTGAACCCTAAAAGATATAAGATTATCAAACATACCAGAATCTATCAATCATTGTTTTCGATGTATTATTCCCTTTAAAGCTCATAACTATTAGCAGAATATATAAAAATAAATTTATCTTGTTATATATATTTTAATACTTTTACTCAAATTAAGTACATAAATTTTAAAATTGAAAAAATATAAATAAATAAATTTGATAAGTACAAGTTGGTTAAATATTTTTTTATGGACGAGAAAACATCTTAGTATTTTATGTATTTTTTTCATTTAGTTTTTTAAGATGTTTTTTAATAAGAGAATAATAAATGTCTCATTTTTTAACTTTTACTGTGTGTTTGTTTCTAAATATATGCTTTGTAAACGTGGAAAGAAGAACTATGACTGTGTACTTTTGTATTTATTGATTCACGAACAAAAACGATGATAAATTTGTAATAACATATGCATTTTATGCTGGTTTATTCTCTCTCAGGAAAAGAAAGAAGTAAAAAATTACGTGAAATATATCAAATTATATAATTTAAAAATTGAAGTACACAAGATGTTATGTTATACAATATAACGTAACATGATTAATTACGTTATTTTATACGACGTAATATAATCGATTAAGTTATATAATATAATACAATAGAATAATAAAAATAAAATATAGTTATAATAAAAAATTAAAAATTTAAAAGAATAATAATATTCATAAAATAATGATTATAATAAAAAATACTGATAATAATAAAAATATTATTATTGATAAAACTATTCAGAATAAATAAATATTAAACAATAACAGTAGTAATAAAATAATAAAATTAAAAATAATAATAATAAAAAACTTATAAAATAATAATTAAAAAATTAATAACAACAACAATATTATTATGATTTGATATTTAATTAAAAGTAATTAATAACATTAATTTTATATTATAATAATTATACTTTTTACTATATTTCCCTCAATTTATTTTGTTTTCCACTTCCTGCCAACAAATTTTGTACTGTATAGATCAAATTTTTCAAAACTATGTTATTTGCCCTTACAAATTATTTATTTAATACTTTTTTTTATATAGATTATATCTTCTTATATTACTATTAGGTTTTGGATTTTTTTGTTATAAGGACTTCTCCTATTGGATCTCTAATCTCGATTGAAACATATAAGAAGAAATATTTACAAAAACTCTTCTAACATTCAAATCAGTATTTTATATTTCGTGATTAAAATAATAAAATTTTATTTTTATTTGACTTGAATCCATGTATTTATAAGAACAAATGAATTTTTATGTTGATAGATTCAAACTAATACAAATAATTGAGTTAATTATTGTATTAGATAGATATTTTGGATATCTTAATTATGTTAGTTAAGTATCTTAAACAGTAATTTCAATTTGATTTTTTAGATGTGTTCGATTATACTTGTCATGATGATGTCGACCATGTATGTATCATTATAAAAAAAACACAAATTTAAAAAATATGGATAATATTAATTTATTTACCTTTACAAATTGTGTTTGCAATAAAAAACACACACGACATGGCTTCAATAACTATGACTTTGGTATGAAAAAAAGGACGCATGCATTTATAAATGAATCCATATTTTATGTGAAGAGAAATTAATGTCAATTTCTATTTCAATTATCAAACCAATTGTCCAAACTGTGTTTATATTAATACATAGTTTAAATCACTCTCAAATAATGAATTATAAAATTATTAAAATTTTAAATTATTGATAAATATAATCTAAAATATGTTTTAAATTAATAACGATAAATTTTCTAACTTGTTAATTTTAGTAAGCTTTGGGTTTTTGTAATTTTTTTAATTGAGTCTGTACAAAGGAAGTTGAAACAGCTCACTGATTTATCTGTTTTAATATAAAAATTATTTTTTTAATATTAATTTGTGTTATTAAATTAACATTTTAAATTCAATAATATTTTCAAATTTTTTTCTAAAAAAAATCAAAACGTTTTTGAAAAGAAAGCAAAAACAAGTGAGAATTGGACTTTATCTCGCGATAAAAAGGCCTGTTGGATTGTGTAATTATACTGGCATTGTGTTGGATTTGGTATTTTTTTTCTGAAAAAAAAAATCCATTCTCGAATTTTAAATAGTTTTTACTTCATATTTCTTAAAAGTATATTATTTTTATTATTGAAATTATAATTATTGAATAAGTTGGTTAATAATAAAGTTGTTGTGATTAAAGTTCTAAATATTAAATGCAAAATTTAGAGTGTAATAATGAATATTTTTAAAGTTTTATAACTAATATCAGTTTAATAAAAATAAAAATAATTGACATTTGAACATCACTTATAACATTAATATGATGGTAATTATTATTTTTTACAAGAGATGTAGTGATTTATTATAAAATTGATATTTAAAGAATAAAATAATAAAAGAAAAGAGTTTTTAGGTAGAATAAAGAATAAGAAAAATGGAAAAGAAGAGGGTTAGATGGAGAAATTAATTGATGAGATTAGAGAGGAGAGAATAGTGTGGAGAGAGTGGAGTTAGAGGAAGAAGATAACGAAAAGGGACAAGAGAGGAAGAATGATGAAATGACACACAATCACAGCCTCTACCACTGATCCACCTTTTTCCTCGACGCGCATCGTATCTCTCTCTCTTCTTTCTCTTCTTCTCTCTCTCATATATGTAAAGACAAAACCAAAACCATTTGCAGTCTCATTTTCCAATCTCTTTCGCTCTCTCCCTAACCGTGTTAAGGCTTCACCCGTTGGTAGATCTGCATCAAACAAACCCCTAAATTCAAAAACCCTTGCGCGGATCACCTTAATTCGTTTTCCCAATTTCTCTGCTCTTTCTCTACAATGTCCTCTCAGCGCGCAGATCTAGCGTGCCGGATCTTCCCGGAACCCGATGCCTACCAAATCGACCACTTCGACCGCCTCCCGGACTCACTGCTCCTCCTTGTCTTCAACAAGATCGGCGACGTCAAAGCCCTAGGCCGCTGCTGCGTCGTTTCCCGTCGCTTCCACTCCCTCGTTCCGCAGGTCGAAAACGTCGTCGTTCGCGTCGACTGTGTCATCTCCGACGACGACTCTTCCTCCTCCTCCGCCTCCTCCGACAAGTCCCGCGGTCCTTTCTGGAACCTCCTCCGCCTCGTCTTCGGCGGAATCGTCAAGCCCATCCAAACCCTAGGCCAGTTCCTCGGCCCTAAACGTCCCTCCTCCTCCTCCCCCTCCCCCTCCTCCTCCCTCGCCGTCGGCACTGATGACGACTCCGACGCCGGCGTCACCCACCACTCCCCCACTCAGGTACTAAAAAACTTCAACGAGATTCGCCTCCTCCGGATCGAGCTCCCCAGCGGCGAGCTTGGCATCGAAGACGGTGTCCTCCTCAAATGGCGCGCCGATTTCGGATCAACCCTCGACAATTGCGTCGTCCTCGGCGCTTCCTCCGTCTTTCACCCGAAAGATCTCACCGACAGCTCCGCTACCGCCACCAATTGCACAGACGACAACGGAAGCATACCCGACTCGTTCTACACCAACGGCGGCCTCAAACTGCGCGTGGTTTGGACCATAAGCTCCCTGATCGCCGCCTCCGCTAGACATTATCTTCTGCAGCCTATAATTTCAGAGCATGGGACTCTCGACAATTTGGTCTTGACCGACGCTGATGGGCAGGGAGTGTTGTACATGAACAGGGAACAACTTGAGGAGCTGAGGGTGAAACCTCTTTCTGCGTCGTCTGCGTCGAAGAGGACTCTCGTTCCGGCGCTCAACATGAGGCTGTGGTACGCGCCGCACCTGGAGTTGCCCGATGGGGTTGTGTTGAAGGGTGCCACGCTTGTTGCCATTAGGCCCAGTGAACAATCCCCGAACACCGCCAAGAAGGAGGCTTCTGATTTGTCTTGGGTATCCACGGCGTTTGAGGAGCCTTATAGGACAGCTGCTACAATGCTTGTCAAGAGGAGGACTTATTGCCTTGAGATGAATTCTTTCTGATCCATTTCAGGTGCTTAACTTAATTGTTCATATATATTTTAATTTGTTGAGTTCCCTTTGATTTGGGATATATGGCCTTGTTTGTTTGATGTTTCCTTAAATTTGTTTGTCTTCTAACCACATTTTTGGATGTGTTTTGTCGCCTGAATACTTGAACAGAGCAGACCTAAAGCTGGAGAAGGATATGTGATGCCATTCAGTTTTGGGTTGGATAAAACCTACATGCATTTTCCTAGGTGCTTTTTGGTCAATTCTCTGATCAAACATGTAGTTTAGTCTCGGTAATCTACATTGGTGTTTAATGTTAGCCTTTGTTATTAGATTACCGAGGTGAAACTCATTGGAATGGGAGAATAGAACCATAAACACTTTCCGAAACTGTATCTAAGTTTTGTTCTCTTTTGTTTTTGAAAGCAATTTTAAAAATTTGATAGAATGTGGATGAGAAAGTAATCATCAATCAAACCAGACCTGCTTTTCTTGTTTAGTTTTCTATGAAGGTTTCGAAGTCAAGGGCTCTTTACTGTTTGTTTCACTTCAGTTTTTTTTATGTTAATTGATTTCCTAGTGACTGCTTGATTGTGTATGTGTACGAGGAATCTCTCTTGCTAATCGGTTTGGTATTTGGATCAATTGGAATGGAGGGTGTATAGAATGCATTTGCATGTACTTCTTCCCAGCTAGCTTACCTCACTACTGTTTAGTTTTTATGTTCTAATTGTTTCCTTGTTTACCTAATGAGATTCTTTTAATTCGATGTTATATCATTGTTTACTTTATGAAAGTTTAGAACTCTCATATTTGTTTGAAATGGAAATTTCAGGAAATGTAGAATCATTTAAAAAGGGGGGAAACTCAAGTTCTTCATAGAAGGAAGGAATCAGAAAACTCAAATTTTCTTTGGGCGGACATGAAGTGGAAGCAGCTTGGTTGCAGGAAACTTGCTCTTCCCGGCTTCAGAAACTGTGGCCCAGACTTGAGTAGTTACTGAGGGGAACTGCAAATCATTCACCTATCATGCTTAAACTGAAAACTGAATGCATCTGCTGGTTTTTTTAATTTGAGGCAATGCTTGTAAGAGTGCACACCTGCAACTAGGATGATCATGTAAGAGCTTTAAGTTTGTAGTCATCTGCCCTTATCAGATCTCTGTGAATATTCTAGGTATCAGTTTGGTTTGCCTTTGTGATATATTTTTCTCGAGTTAAATGAGCAATGTAATTTGCTTCTGTAATTTTAAATAACTGCTGGATGAGGTCAATCATGCGAAATGCAATACTTGTTCCTGCACTTACTTCTTTGTCGTCTGAAGGTTTTCGTGGGGCTGAAGCGAGTCAAATTGGTTTGCAAGTTACTTGTCGGTGTGAACTTGTAAACTGTTCAAACGAGACTCAAGCTAAGGAATGAAGGTGCAGCCGAAAATATTGGCTTGTTTATTAAATGAATCCAACTACAACTTTTTAAATATTCGGTTCATACTCTGATTTGGGGCTGAATTGAGTCAAGTTAATTGAATTTGTTAACAGTTCAGATTTATTCATACCACCACCTAAGACTGGCTACCTACCAGCATAATCTGAAGTGAAGTATGAACTTCTCAGATCACACAAGCAGTATATTTTTTTTTTCGCAAAAACAAGTTGTACTGTCTGCGAGCTGATTTGATTTTGAATGAACACGTGTACGAACACTCAACGAAGTTGGAAAATTAATTAAAAAGAACGGGCTTTTTATTTATAGTTCGGCTAGTTAAATTTGTCATCCATCCAGTTTTATATTCTTACCTGTTTAAGTAATATAATTATATATTTCATTAAAAAGAAAGCGTTTGTTTTGATATAATTTATGTGTATTGGTTCAAATAATTTATAAATATAAATTATAGTCATTCTTGTCCATTTCGAAATAATTATATCTGTTTTCTAATTCTCGTTTATTTTTAACATTATTAAAGTTTGTGTTAGTATTTTTTTAACCAAGTTTGATCATTTATGTACTGAAATATATTTAATATGTTTAATGAAGACTTTTTTTAACATCCAAATGTCAGTTACATGCGTAAAGGTAATAGTTAACATTAAAAAAAAGTGTAGTATTTAGATTTACAATAGGAGCATGAGATTGTTATAAAGATGATTAACTTAGAAGTAAGGATGAGTTGGAGAATTCCTAATAAAAAAAAGGTTTATACCTAAGTAGCTGAAATTAGAGGTGCCTACTTTGCTTAGCTTAGGTGTTATAACAGTTTTGTCGTTTTGGTTTATTATGTGTGCGTCGGGGGGACAGAGAACTGAACGTATTTAAAAGTAAAATTGGGTATTTAAAAAGAGTGGATGGCAATTTGAGTGGAGTGAAGGTAGAAGATTAGTTAGTTGGGAATTGATACATAGTATGTATGGGTTTATTTAAAGCTCACATGATGTCTTCATCACGCCCTTCATAGTTGTTTACATCGTGTCAAGACTGCAACCTTTCAACACCCTTTATTTTGGTGCTCAATGGTCCCCTTTTAATACACCACACTTCCACTTTCTTATTTCTTATTTCTTATTTCTTATTCACATACCTCTACTTTAACTATGCCTTCACACTCTTCATAACAAACACTTTCACTCCAATTTTTCTTTTACTTCTTTTTTTCTCAATCAAGACTTTCGTACTATGTAACCACAGATACGGATATGAACACTGATACGATACGGATACGGACACGGAAATACGTATAATTTCTAAAATGTAGGATACGGAGACACGAATCTATATATTATATAATTTTGAATTATATAAATTGAAAATAAATATTTATGTGTAAAAGTTTGTTTCAGATTCTTTTGGGAGCAGGAATATATTTTTCATGACTGGTTCAAAAGAATTTGTTCCTTATTTTTATAATCATAATAAAAATTTATATAATAAATTTGAGTTTTTAAAAAATTATTGTATTTATACCTTTTAAAATTATGTTAAAACCGTGCTAGAATTTTCAAAAATCCAACAAATATTTTTTAAATTGAACACTTCACCAATAAGTATCATACGAGTGTCGTACGAGTGTCGACACAGATACGCCTATTTAAGAGAATTGACCAAGCTTCAATAGCTTTCGTAATCAAATCTGTCTCAATAGGAAAACACATTTAATTTGTTTTTTCTTTAATAAATCTTAAGTATTTCAAAAGTTTAGTATAGATTCTTAGTCACAGATACCTTGAGTTAAAAACAAGTGGGATCAGTGCATGATTATCATCATTATGCAGGAAGATTCATTTCAAGCCTCCTTAATATCTTTTATAACTTTCTTAATCATTCAATATTTTGATATTTTTAAATGTTAGATTAGATGTATCTTTTTTATTCTTTATTAAAAGAATTATTTGGTGACGTAATTGAAACTGTGATTTTTGGACATTATTGGTTACTGATTCAATTTCACAGATCACCAGCCCGTGGAACGACCCACCCCTTGTAATGAAAAGGAGAAAGAAAGAGGCAGAGAAGCCAAAATTTTGAGTCTTTCTTTTTTGTTTCGAGGTTGCAAATAAAAATCTTCAGCTGTTTGGTTCTAAATGCCAATAGCATCTTTTAGCAAATTCAAAATACTTGCAAAATTTTAGCCTTTTTTTGTTGTTGTTGATAATGATGTTCTTATATGATTGGGAAAATCACTCTTTTGTTATGTAAAAAGTCTAAAAGTAGATATCCTTTTGTTTATCATATTGATGGCTTGTAGGTGAGAACTTTATTTCTAATCATATAACTCAACAGCTGCCACCCATTTCCAAAATATCCAACTTCTTTTTCTTTTAACCCCCCAAAAAAACTTCTCAAACTTTAACTTTCACAACGACTCATTTTATAGCTTGTTCTATTGAACTAGACTCATCTGTGTAAGTAAACTACAAAACCACATTATTATTTTTTCTTTTGTATTGTCTAAACATCATTCTTTTGTCCTTCCAACCAATCTGTTATATTATTACTACTTTCATGAAGAAAAATGGATGGAATTAGAAGAAAAAAAAGGCCATGTCTTGACCTAGAAATGGGTCAAACCACAGCCAAAATTTATGTATATTATAAAGCTGTGTTTGAATAAAGGTAGGATGAAATAAAGGGCATTCAAGTATGGTGCGTTATATAAACAAATGTCACTCTCAATGTCAGAATAGATAACCATTGGAGAACAACATTAGATTGAACAAGTATGGGAAGTTGAAGAAGGGTGGAGTTGATTCTTATGTTGTTTATTATTGAATTAGTCATTGTCTAAGCAGACAAGTTTCCATTCTATTACATCATGGGCAGAATGGATTAGGAGGAGCTGGTCATAGTTATGTTTTATCTTATCTGATATTACCACAATGCCTTTTCTTCCATTCAATCATCAATGTAGCTGCTTCCTAAAAGAGTCATGGCCCATCTTGGCAGATGAGAGAAGCTACATCTATAATTCTTGTTTTATTTTCTTTACATCAATCATCTAGTGTTTGAATACGATTTTATGTCTGATCAATTCAAACTAACTCATCAGTTAAGTTCTTTTGACTTCAACTCTGTTCATGCATAAAACTTAAATGCAAGATTAGACTTTGATTAAAATTGAATTTCGTGTTTTTTGTCTGCAGAAAATCTGTTTTCTTAGTTCTTGACTCAATCATTCAACTTTATAATTGATTTAGGGTCAACTAATAAATGTGCAATGTCCAAATCTACCATATGCCTATCAGTGAGTTATTACTGAGGACTGTGATGATTTGTTGAACACCCCCACAACTTTTTGACTCCTACTCCACAACTTTATTTTATTATTTTTATATTCTAATTAAATAAGGCAAGGGTGGTTCCAAGAAGCAAGCTTTATTTCGTGTGTGTTTTTGTTTCTCTAACAAAAATGATTCATAATAGGTGTTATTTTATTAGGTACTTAGCTGTTTCTGCTTCTAACATTATCTGTTTGTCACATGAGGTACCTTAGCTTTGCACGCATACAATCCACGTGAAATGAGGTATAGAGTTAGTGAGTGATTGAGCAGAAGCAAGAAACAGGTCTTGTTGCTCACTCATAAGCCTTTCTTTTTCCATAATGTTCCATTGATTCCTTTGTTTTGTTGTTAAACATGATGCATTGGTGATTTTATATAGAATTAGGAGCCATATCCGATGTATTATAATTGAAGATGTCGCCTTCTATTTTATTCTACCCTACTGATCTTTAGCAAGGGTAGATGCATCCAAGTTGGGGAATAATATAGGACACAGCAAATGGTGAAGAAGCCCCCACATGCTAATATTTATGCCGGCAGAGTTTGTGACAATGAGGGACTGAACCACTGGACAAGATATAATTAATATAACCAAGAAGGGTAATGAAAAAAGGAAAATTTTATGCATAGGGTCTTTAGGATTATCTAATAATTGTACTGTTTTGCATCATCACACTAGCATTTTGGAGCATTTTCAGGTGGCACTTGCATCTTCCAAATGAAACTTGTCAACTTTTCTGCTTTTGGCCTTTAGTTCTGGTTTGCTGTCTATAGGACCTTCTCATTTGACCTTTAGGGTGTGAAGCAATTAACTAATATCTTGAAACTTAAATTATTGGATCAGAATGAGAAGCAAACAATTAGATGGTGATTTCTAAATTCTAGATGTATATTTTAAACTTTGAAGCTTTAATTATTGTTGAATTCATTAGCACGTCCACGAGGGGTATCTGCTATTTTTTTTTGTAAGGGTTTCTACCCTTTTATTTTTCTTTCATGTCATAGCAGGTTCTTCAGTTTATGTATTGTTCTAGCAGATCATGGAGTTTATTTTATTAACATCTGCTAAGATTTCTTATAATATGTCTCTTGGTTTCGTTTGAAAAGTCACGCTCTAATTTTCTTTCTTTTCCTCTTTATAAGCTATAGTGGCTCTCATATCATATGTTTGGTCCTTTTAAACTCAATAATATTCATTGCTTCTCATTTTGACACAGCAAAAACATTGGACATGCTCTCATTTAACTCCTGTTTGTAACCAATATTTTATTATATTTTCCCTTTTCACACTTTATTTCTTATACACATTTTTCAATAATATTACATTTCTCATATCTTTTTACTCTGAAAACTTAGTCCTAGAATAAAAGTGTACTCGAATAAATTTATCTACAAGGATTTCTTTGACAGAAAAATATAAAAAAAAAAACTTAAAATAAAACAGTTTATTTATACGTTAGCTTGTAGAAATTCTGTTATATAATTTTTCACTTTTTTTAAATTTAAAAATAAACTAATTTTATTTCATAAAAACCTTACTTTATCTTTTCTTTTTCAATTTTCCTTTTTAGAAGTTCTAAAATGGAATTTGTTCAATCTTTTATCTTCTAAATTATGCAATCTGGAATGTATTTATTTTAAAATATTTTGTATTGTAGAATTTGAACTTTAGGAGATTTAAATAGAAAAAAAAAATTAGATTATAGGATTCAAAATGTAAATTTTAAGAATGAAATGGTCTTTTCACCTGACTTGTGAGATTCTGGAAGAATATATGGAGGTGTAGGAAGAAACAGCCCTTGCAGGAATCAATCTAAATTTTGGATTTTTTTATTGGGCTTTTCTTCCCTGTCCAGGTGATTATTGACTAGAAAAAAACGGGTAGTTGTTAAGTGCACCCCCTTACTGAAATAAATTTTAGATAAAAATAAAAAAGTCTAAAAGTACTTTTCAACTAAAAAGTTTAATAGCTTTAAAACATTTTTTACTCAGTATTTCATTTGAGGTCCGAAATTTAAGTAAACACGTATGTTTCTGAACAATAATCCAATCCAGCGGAACTTCAAATAATAAAAAAAAAGTGGTATAAGATAATTACATGTTCACTTATTCATTATTGTAATTCATTGTAATGTGATTTTTATTTTATTTTATTAATTTGAATTTAAAATGTTAAAAAAGTAATGTTTTATTTTAATTATTTAATAAATTAATATTAAGAGTGACCATAAATTTAGTTTTAAGTAAAATCTTATATTTAAAATTTGTTAATAAAAAATAATATAAATAAGATATTTCAATAAAAATTTTATTAAAAAATTAGATATTTTTATTGAAATATTTTGTAAACTTTGAAAAAGTACTTTGATACATTTATATATTTATATATATGAAAAATAGATGCAAAATAATATATATTAAATTAACTTTATTAATATAACTTAATTTTGAAAGTATATTTAATTCTATTTGAAACAAGATACAAATAAATGGTCCCCCAACCCACTTTAAAGCTTTAGTTGTATGGCAAATCAAAATAATAAGATTGTCCAATTTACAAAAGATATTAAGGAGAAATTTAATTTTTTATGAGGTAAACTTCTTTTAACAAAGTATTCACCAAAATCATAAGTATTCACCACAATCATAAACGAAAAATTGGCAAATCACCTTTTTATGAGGTCCAATTTACAAAAGATTGGCAAATCTTATTATTTTGATTTGCCATACCAATCAACACAAGTATTCACCAAAATCATAAACGAAAAATCATAAACGAAAGTCTCTAACAAATTAATCATGCTGAAATTGTCAGGGAAGAAAAGTATTGATGGTTGTCAAAAGAATTTTTTTCCTTCATAAAAAGTGTGCCATCAGAAAGGGCACTAGAAATTTGAAGTTTTTAGTTTCCTACAGCTCTTCCCAACCAAACGTTACAGGCAAATTCAGAATCAATATTTTAGAAAATGAAAATATCTTGAAACATTCTTACATTTATCCATAAATATAGTACTATGCACGCAGCATAACTTAATAGATATCCAAATACTCAGTGTAATTGAATGACTCAAAATGATCCAACAAAAAACACCAATACTTCATCACAACAACTTATCCTCCATTTTGCAGAAGCCAAACGAGAGACACAGCTTGCTGCTCCTACAAAAAACAAATACCACAATCCCTGTCAAAATGTAACAAAACAAACAAATATCAGTAACCCTATATACATAAACAATTCAGAAATTTCAGCATGATTATGGAAAGTAGACAATGGTTAACCACACTGCAGAAGAGGGTTTTGGCCAATAACATATACTATGCATTACGTCAACTCTAACTTGACTCCTCAAGATCAAATTACACCTTAGAAAAGAGTGACTCACAACATAAGCAAATATCATTGAAGAAAAGCATGATTGGTGTGTAAGGTGCAAAACTTAACTGTTTATTTATCATAATTTAGAAAAATATGATCAGTAGAACAGTCTCAACCTGACAACCTTTCAATCTATCATATCATTGTTATTTTTTTTTATCAAAATGAGTGACCTTTTTAAAGTATATGGCATAAAAGTACCATATACTTAAAATTCAACCAGGAAGGCCAGTGAATCTAGTTATTGCAAGACTGCTCTGAATAAACAAAACCACCTCAAACTGAACAGAAATTTCTCCTATTCCCTCATCCTTCTCTCTTCAGCTGTCTATATTTTGAATCTATTGATTTTTGTTTCTCTTCATTTTATAATATAAAATGGTTAGGATTTCACTTCTTATGGTACTAGGAAAAAACAAATACTTTTTGGTTGCAAATTCCAATTTTTCAGTGTGAATCCACTTTTTTCTTGCTTCTATAGTGTGAAATTCTGAATCCACTCAGTCCCAAACTTTCCATTTGCTTAACCAATTTCTTTTACTTAAAAAATGACAACCTTCACCATTGCTTTAGTTCATTTGCTACTAGTGAACCACTTTCTTGCCCTGATCAATAAATTTTCTGCCTTTTTTCCAACACTGACTTCTCCAGAACACAAAATTCAAAATATCTTAAATATTTCTGAACAATATTTGAGGCTTTTCAAAATTGTTTTGCTTCATTTATTGAAAACTAATCTGTGTAAAACATCTAGTCCTAACTCATACTTAAGGTGAGGTAGGTAAGAGTAAAGATCTCAATCATCATAGTTACTTCTCCGTCCTTAAATTTTGAAATGAGACCTTCCAACTCTGAAAACTTTAAGGCTTCAAATTCCACCATACATTGGTTTTAACTCCCTCCCAAGTATGAGGCTGATGTCAATTGGGTCAAAATCTACAGTTATAGTTCACCTTTTTACTAAAAAAAAATAAAAACTAATAAAAAGTGAGAAAGAACAAGGATGATCCAACCTAAATACATCTTATAAAGACTAAAGCACCGCCACTAAGATGAAGGCAAAGAAAATAAATTATAGTTTAAGCCTACACAATGATTATATACTAGATCGAGAAACTAATCTGTATAGAAGAATCAGTACCTTGAAGTGATTCAACTTCAAGTTCCATTCATTTCAAAATGAACTCTAACTTTGATTATTTGTATAACTTCAGTTACAGTTCACTTAGCACTGTAACAAGGTTGTCATATGAGAAGATTCCATCACCCAAGTACACAGATTGGTTAGTATATCTACTTGTATTGAATATACTCAGAATATACTACGGAATTTTATAAATGTTACTATTAATTGATCAGTTGATAATTATTCAGAGATAAAGCTTAATAACTCTGACTATCTCTTCTCATGTCTGTAATATGGTTATATCATTAACCAAGAGAAACATTCCCATAAGAGGGAGATTCACTCTTTCAATATTCATATCTACTTGCTCATTACTATTTTTTTCACCTATTGACTTGAGCGTCATTCATAAGTGACCTTCCATTTGGTTTCGTGCTCACTTTTCATTATCTAAGATCTTAGCTCATTAAGAGTTTGGCCCAAAGATGTTCAATTTTCAGTAAAAATAATTAGTCATCCTCATTCTTGTTGATACAAAGTGTATGCTCATTAAGATGTTATGGAAACTGTACACAATTTTGCTATTTCAAGCATTTGGTGCCTGCTTCAAAGCTCAAAGAGCATTTCATTTTGACATCAAATCCAATATGCTGTTCTATATATATTTTTCTTTATGAATATCTTGTAAAATTAATCTGTGGCTACTCACTCTCTTCTCTACAAATTTAAATGATAACTTTGTATTTTATTCTTAAAATATTTAAGAGCACATTTCATTTATTAAGTTACAATGTTGCACCCCTGGGTTTTTCCACCAAGATTACTTATCTTGTGCATTAACCACTAGATATTAAGTTGATCAAGTTGTAATCTAACTTGTTGTATTATGTTTTACATTATTTTGCACCAAACACATCTTAACATGGTGTTTAGATGAAAAGAAACAGAGAAACAGTTTAGGGAAAGGAAACCATGATCTCTTCATTCTCATTTTTACCTTACCTCCAATATTAGGAGATTTCAATGGGAGGGTGGTGGGAAGCTAAGGACTACACTCCTCTAAAATACCTAAAAGACTGACATTAAAGCTACTGATAGCTAGAAGACAAACGTTCCTATTTTTCATTTCCCTCATGACAATCTTACAAGTGACAACATCTAATAAAGCAAATTACAATAAAACTAAATTATATTTTTTTTAAAAAGTTTTATGTTAGACATCATTATGAAACTTGACATCTCAACCAGACTAAAACTAAATTATATTATAAATACTATTTTTTATATTTTAAGATCACCCTATAAAATCTTAAGTCATTTGGTTTTCATTCTTTGTGTTATTTAGCCTTGAGGACAAGGTTCCATATAAAATGATAGGATGGGTCTAAAGAGACCCAAAAGAAAGAAACTAGATTGGCATAAGAATTTTATAGGATGTTCTTAAAATAATAAAAATAATATTCAGTTTTCTTTTTGCTCATTTATATTAGATGTGTTCACTTATGGGTTGTTATTTATTAGGATGGTTATTCAATGACTATTCTTTTTATAATCTTACATAGTGGTCTTGGTCTAATTCAATCCTTGCACTTACTTAAACACTATAATTTAATTATATTTCTAATATTTTGAAATCTCCAACAAATTGAGAATTACAGATTAATTTTTTGAGGTATTAAGATCTATTTAAGAGGTTAATTTTTCAAAATATGTCCTTCCATACACATGGATCAACCAAATGACTTTATTTGTCTATTGTAAAAATAAAATATTAAATCGATCTCTCTCCTTTTCCTCTTCATTTGTGCTTAATTAAGTTTCCAAGTTCCTCATAAATTTAGGTATTTTCAAATTGAGTTTTTATTAAAAAAAATTGGTCTATTGAGTATACAATTTGTTTATATTTTTTCAATTGAGTTCTTACCATTTATTTATTTTTTAATTTGATGACATAGTTATTATCTTGTTTACTAGACTTCACGTGTTAAGAAATATAAGATTTTGAAATTAATATAAAATAATATTATAGTTAATATAAAATGACAAGTGACTTATTATATTCAATGAAAACGTGTTGGATAACAAGAGATCATCACTGTCACATCAATGCTGTTGACAACAATGATCCTTTGGTCGTTATAGTTGTAGATGATGATGTGGAAGTCATGGGGAAGCAAGACAACCTCACACCAATGGTGTTGACCACAACGATCCCTTGGTCACTAGAGGTGATGACGTGGAAGTCAACGAAATGCATAGCAATCTCGTTATCCTTATGAAAGCAATAAAAGTCACTTGTCATTTAGCAATATCTTTGTATTAATCACAAAATCTCACATTTCTTAACTCAGGAAGACAAGAAGCAAGATGACAAAACAAGAAAACAATCACATCACCCAAATACCGGAAAAATTAAACAGCAATGCTTAATTGAAAAATATAAAAAATGAATACTCAAAAAACAAAACAAAAATTAATAAGGACTCAATTGAAAATAATCCAAAATTATGAGGGATTTGAAACTTAATTAAACTCTTCCTTTTCTACTTTAAACAAAATAGTTCCTAAAGGTGACAAGTACTTTTTTTCTGCATATCAAAAAACAAGTATCTATCTCCACTTACGTGCTAGTTATATCTATCTGAAAATTAACATTAGCAATTTGTAAAGCGATTTCAACTTACATCATTTAAGTTTAGTTTTCTCATCTCAACAATCTTGAGTAGCCTCACCTCAATGTAGTATTCTCATCATCAGAATGAGTGCCAGTGTGAATAAAAGTCACAATTGGACAAGAATTCACAAGTTGAAAGAAACATTATTAGAACAAATCCAACCATAAGATTTTGAGAAAAATATGGGGGGAAACTTAGTTGTATAATTTGCTTATTTCCAATGATAGACATATCTCCAGTATATTATATATTAATAAGACTTAAACAAATTTTAGAATACAATCGATTTTAGTATGGAGGGCCCAATAAAACATTTGTTTCAAATTCGGTACCTAATAAATTAAATATTTTAATTTAAGTCTCCTATATTACCTAAGTCGGTTCTACTGTTCACATATATATAAAGTTAAAACATTTTCACATGTCTACTAATTATGTAAATCACTATGTTATATATGACATGTCTATTTTTATGAGACCAAAAGAGAAATTATAAAAATATTTCAGATTTCAGTTCAGTTAAAAGGCTCAACATAATAGTAGGAGCGAAATATAAATAAATATTGTTTTCAATGACTTAAACCAAAATTTTATAATTTATTTGGTATCTAACTTAAAAATAAAATTAGATACTCAAAATAAATATTTGTAATATACTAAGGACCTTAAACATATTAAAATTGCCATATATCTGTTACTCATAACTTCAATTATCATGACAAGAAAGATATATTCAATAACTTGTTCTCAATTCTAAGTTTGATAGAAAATGTCCTAGGAATTAAGCTAAAATAAAATATTCTAGAGAAATGGATTTTTGGATTTGTACCATACCTTGAAGGAATAAGGTGTGGCACATTTCTTATTCATACTACCAAAATAATAATCACAGATTACAAACATAATTATCCTTTTGTCTCTTCTCTAACCTCACCAACCAGCCTCTAGATTTTTCTGAAGATAGTTTGGATAGGTCTAAAACTAACTTAAAAAATCCTCACAAAAATAGAAGTAATGTATTAGTAGCACAATTCTAATAAAACTTTATGCTAAATTCTTCATTCTCTCTTTTCATTTCTAAACTAATTATTCATTGTTCCAATGTATTATTACTAGTTCTTTGCCATCCAATAGTTATATATATCCATTATGCCCAGAGAATTAATTGCATGGACTTTCCTGCAAGATAATGATAATTATACTTGCAATTAAAATTACATTTGTTTCTGATTTTATGTATTATTTATACACGTTGATATATGTTCTTTTATTGAAAAATGATACACTATCTATTTTATGTGTGGACAATGCACATAATACTTTAAAAAAAATTAAAAAAAATAAGGAAAGTTAAAGGTAATACCAGTATTGTTTTTCCATAAAAATATGCATGTTTAATTAGTGCTAACTTCAAAAGAAGTTAGTGTATCATAAAAAAGAATCAAAGTGTTAATTAGTAGTTCAATTCTAATAAAGTTTTATGTTGAATTCTTTAATTGCTTTTACAAATTTTTTTAAGTTGAATCACTCATTGGCCAATAATGGTGTGTTATTTCTGTTCAAATGAGTGCCAACAGTAACATACAGTGAATTTAATATAATACTGTAAGAAAACAACTGCAGTATATATATTCGGGTAAGGACACGATTTATAACATTCATGGATATGTCACCTACATATTTACATCCCTTTTTCTTAAAGTTAGCATTACTTAAACACACCTGTAATTATAGTTATACCTCCCCTATTTTTATACTATTCCCTATGTACTATATGATAGTCATTTTTTTAAGGAAAATTTGTTAATTTTTATGTCATTTTTAAAATTTCAAGATAGCATATTTTTTTCAATTACACCCTTATTTTTTTTTTATTATGCATTGAAAATTGTTTGGAGAGAAAAAACTGAAAGGGGTATATTAGGTAAATCACTTAACAATTGCACTAAAAATCAAATAATTAAATGTTTTTCTTGGTTTGGGTGAAAGAACTACTATATAGCAACCGAGAGTGTGTGTATATATATATATATATATATATATATATATATATATATATATATATATTAAATTATACTATTTTTAATACTCTTTTTAAAATATCCTTCTAATAAAAAAAATATTATAACAGTGTGCTTAAAAGTCGGATAGTTTTTTTTTTTTTTGAAAAGGGAGGTAGTATGTACTAAATATACTCTCAGCATGTGTTATTAAGGTTAGTGTAATTATCCTTAAAAAAAAAGGGATGCATGTGTTATTAAGGTTAGTGTAAGTATCCTTAAAAAAACAGAATGAATGTGATATGCATGTAGATTATTATTCCTTGTATGGTTTTAGTTTATAAGCAAGTTGGTTTATGGTTGAAGAGTGAAGTTGTGGGACGTGCATGGAGGTTTGAGTAGATGAAAAGGTTCAAAATGAGTGATTTTGTTATCGAACTGGAAGGAATTTGGTCGCAGAAGCTGACAATGGCAATAAGAAAGATGTGATGTGATGTGATGTGCAGGTTGGGTAGTGAAATATGAATTGGGATCTTAAAGGCAGTTAGTTTTGGTTTTGGCACAAAAGTGATTAAGCTACTACTATGCTACACATGGTGTTTGTTGCGTTTACCACAATAAAAAGTTACACTTGGCACGGACTCACCGATGCCAGAGAGAAAGGGAACCAAGGACAAGGAGAGAACAAAAAAGGAGACAAACAGTGGAAACGCTATTCACGCCAATCCATGCACCAGTAAGACAAAAAAAAAACAGATAGCATCCCATAAAACTATGCTCTCTGCCCAACTTGTTTATGCTTACCAAGAAAGCAAACGGCTCCTGGTATTGCACAATGCACTCATTCAACACATCAATTCATGACCACTCTTTCAAATTCATTAAATAAATAAACCAAACACTCTCTCTCTCTCTCCCACACACACACACCACACACCACACACATTATTAAATATCCTCAAAGGTTTACCAATGCCAAAGCATAAACATATCAACGGGTAAGAAAAAAAAATGACAGCTAAGTAACTGCTCCTCCTCTGTCATATAATAAGTATTATTTAAGACTAAAATAAAGTCTTGCTGTTGTTTTATTTTAAAATTAATATCAATTGCATTTTATTTATGCTTTTCAATAATGTTTTAATATATTATTATTGCACTACGTGGTTTGCAATAATGAACCGTAGTAATAATGTTAATTTAATAAAACTAGACTTTTTTTAGCAATGTTAAAAAACATGGAATGATAGGTAATATGGGAGGGAGGGAGGAGTATGCAGCAATGAAAACAATGACAGCAAAACAAAAACAAGAACAGAATAGAAAATGAGGAGACTGAGATGAAAATAAAAAGATGAGGGGAGTTTATTTTTGTCTTACCAGGAAGAAATGAAAGTGGCGTCCCTGGAGGAACTTAGTTCTTTCCCTTGCCCTTGTGGTCAGAATGCCTGGTTCCATCGCCATAGCAAAGTTGCAAGCGGCCATCGAAGACGGGAGAGAACTGAAGGTGGTGGTGGTTGTTATTGTTGTTGGTGTCAATGGTTGGAGGAGCAGAAGAAGGAGCAGGAGCTCCAATGAAGAAAGGTAGATTGGATGATCCGTCTAAAGGTTGAAACCTCTGGAGGTGAGGCAAAAAGGACGGAGAATTGGACTGAAGGGTCCCCCTATTGAAAGCAGCAAGGCCCGAAGAGATGCTGAAGTTGAGGTTGTAATTGTCACCCCCGCTGGGCTGAGAAGCAGAAGAAGAAGAAGTGACCACAGCTGGCATGTTAAGGTGGTCTGGCATGAAGGAAAAATGCTGCAGCTGATCCGAGTGGTTTTCTCCACTGAATGGTGAGATGGGAAGGGCATGTCCCAATTGGAACTGTCCTGAAGAAGATTGATGTTGATGTTGATGTTGGTGTTGATTTCTTGCAGATGATGAAGAAGGTCCCACCAAGAGGCCTCCTGGGCTGAAGTAGTCCATTGGTGTCACTGTTGAAGACCAATGTTGTTGTTGTCTTCCCTTGTGGAATAGATTGGCCTCATCATGACCCTCATGGATCTGATGAACAGATGATCCGTTAGGACTTGCTGTGGTGGTGGGGTTAACTGTTACTGTGCTCCCAATCCCACCAGTGAGAAGCTCAGTGAAGGAAGCAGTGTGAGACATATGGTTGGGGTTGTTCACATTGTGGTGGTGGTGGTGGTGGTGTGCAACGCCAGACTCGTTCTCTTTCTCTTTCTCTTTCTCCTTGTCCCTATCTTTTCCCTTCTCTTTTGCTGCTCTTACCCTTGCCCTCTCCCTTGCCTTCACACGGTTCACACGGATCTCAGACCTTGAGAGGGACAAGCCTGAACCCTTGCTTGTCTCGGAAGTGCTGCTACAAGCGGACTTGGAGAGAGAGAGGTTCTGGCTTTGGTTTTGGCTTTGCTGGAGGAAATTGGTGTCTCCATCTACCTCGTCAAAGGCCTGTGGTTGACCACCACGTTGACCACTAGTTGGCCTTTTCTCATCACTTGGCTGCTTAGGGGTATCAGGGAAGGGGTTGTTGAGAGAAGGGAGCTCTGAGATAGCATCTGAAGCAGCATTGATTAACCACTCCACAGCCTTACTAGGTTGGTCATAACCCAACCGATCTTGAAGGTCGTAGAACTGAATGGCTGTGGTCACCGAGAGCCTAACCCTTCTATCTCTTAACCCCTTTGAAGTCATCACCTTGCTGTGCCTGTCTTTGCCACCAGATGCACGAGAAACCCTTATGATTCTCGAAGAGTGGTGCCAACTGCTTTGGAAATGGTTTGTACTAGCATCACTTCCTCCTCCTCCTCCTCCTCCTCCACCACCACCACCAATACCTCTTCTTCTTATGTCTCCTTCTTCTTCCTCCTCTTGGTATTGCTCGCTCCTTCCATTTCCAACTCTAGGAAACTTACACACTGCCTGTGCTTGAATCTCATCCTCTTCCATATCACAGACACGCCTTTTTTCCAGGCTATACACCCCACTTGGTCTTCGTCTTCTCTTATCCCAGGGAGAGTACAGGAGAGAGAGAGAGAGAGAAGAGAAGAAAAATAGAGTCAAAGGTGCGAATGGATGAGAGAGTGCACAGAAGGTGGGGTTTCTGTTGTTGCTATGTGCTTTGCATTGATGACTATGATTCAGAATCAGAGAGTACTTTGGCCGCGTAGTGATAAAAAGGCCTTTTATTTACGCACCGATAAATCGCGGTCCAAGTCAGAAGCCCTTGATAAAGCTTTTCCCAATCGCAGAAAGAAAAGAAAGCCTTTCAAAAGCAAAAGACTGAGTAGGTCGCAGAGCCACAGCCTCACCTCCTGCAAACCAAAAGCAGCACCACACCCACAACAACAACAAAATTAAATTAAATTAAATTGAAATTATTACCATCATCCCAAAAACAAGAGAAGTTTATTTATTGTGTACTTGCTTATAAAAATAAAATAAAATAAAGCCATCAGAACATTCTCAGGTTCACTTATTACACAGCAGATAGGATCTGAGTCTGACCATGTTGCTTAACACTCAGCATCTTAAAAGGTATAAGCCTAAACGTTTTATTAAAAACCATCAAACTTTAAGAAAAGGGATAACACAAATTATGCTTCGAAACTCCTACATATATATGTATATATCTACCTACCTTTGATCCAACTCTTCGCGCTTTGTTTTCAAGCTAAACCAGCAAATTTTGCAAATAGGTTGCGGATCTGCACCAACCTCCTTTTGCCTTCAGCTTGTATTTGCTTCTTTACAGCTTTTTTCCTGTCCTTAAAAATAGCAGACATTACGAAATCTCATTAGAAGCCACAACAACCTTTTTCATTGAGGCGTAGTTTGGAAATTACAGTTATTCTTTAACATAAATTAAAGAGGTTGAGGCTTGTTACTTTGAACATTGTTGGATCGGGTTTTGAGGAAGGTGTTAAGGTCTGGAGAATAGAAAGGAAAAAGAAAACAAGGTCTGAGTTTGTTGTTCCCACACCTCACAGATCTGTGAACCTGGAGTTCCATTAATGGAACAAAAACCAAAAGGGAAAATTAAATTCAGAACCTGCAAATATCAACTCTTTAAAACACATTATTGCATTTTCAGATCAGTTCCACCGTTTTGTCAACAGAAAAAAACAGGCTTTCATTATTTACAAGAAATTCAGACTCATTAAAACAGTATAATAGGAAGAAGAAAAAAGGGTAGCTTGGGAAGGAAAAAGGCTGAGAGAGTAATAGACCTCTGTTGTGTTATTTCAGGAATTGCTGAATTTTCCAAATGGTCATGCTTGCTTCTCAAGTGCACCTTGAAATGTAAAGAAAGAAGAAGAAAAAAGTTAAGCTTTTTTGTTGTTGTTTTCCTCTATCTATCCGAAACAAAAGTTTGTGTCCAAGACAAGACCTTAAATCCAAGACCAGAGCTTATAAGCATGTTTTGGTCCTGAATTTTGAGCTGGGTTTACTCTTACACATGCTTTTCTCTCTGTGTGTCTCTGTGTCTCTCTGCACATGGAAACATAAAACTGGCGTTATAGAGTGAGTGAGAGAAGAGCGACACAAGAATGTTCCAAAGGATTGTTTGGGTGGTGAAAAAGAAAGTGAAAGAAAATTGTGGTTGTGCTAAAGCTAGAAGTACAAGGTCGAAGTTGAACCTCTAGTGAAAGTGGCTTAAGCTGAAACCTGAAACATGAAGTGAAAGAGGAAGGCGAAGAAGAAGAACATAGAAGAAGAGATTGTTCCAAAAATCACCGGGCTTATCGGGAAACGGCAGACACTGTGCCGTTTCACACTTTTATGTATCTATAGCTCCACTTCTTCCATCTTTGTCCCTGCTTTTTCCTCATTTTACTCATTTACCTCTCTGCTCATTCATTATTCTCATTAATTATACCATCAATTTTATATTTATTAACACGATATAATAATTAAAGTCAATATTAAAATCAGTTTCATTTGAATCATTTTGTTCTTATTCAAAGAATTCTGTTTGATTTTTTCTTCTCACCAGATTTGTGTTTGGGTTCATATAGGATTGTTTATGACTTTATTGATTATTGTTTCTCTTGCTTTTTTTTAGGTTTTTCTCTTTAGGTCCTTTTGTCATGTGCCATTGGGATTCTTTTAAAGTGGGTGACCTTTCTTTGTTCTCGTGGAAGCCTTTCAATTATTTACTTTTTTTCCTTATACATATAATTTGTAGCTCTGTGATTTATTTTAAAAAAACAATTTAGATGAATGTAGTATTGTTAGTCCTTAAATTATTTGAGGGTTTGTTTAAAAGAGGGTTTTTCTTTGTCAAATGCTTACATAGAATTAGATAGGTTGTGATTAAAAGCTATGGCAAAACCTAGTGACCCAAAGAGGGGACCCCAAAACTGATTTTTATGAACCAAATGGAAGTAAAATAAACTAACTCATTTATGTTTCGTACAACTTCCCTTTCCTTCACTCCAACTTCAATCAATTTCAAATTCAAACTATCAACCACAGTAAAGATAGCAAGGAATTTAAAAGGCTGCGCTGTATTATCAAAATTCTTATTTTCTTTTTTCTTTTTCTCTTCTCCCTTCTCACAACACCAACCACATCTAGTAATTCTTTTTCTAGTGCCTTAATTTATGATGAAATGTTTAATTTAAAAAAAATAATTTTTGATTTATGAAATTGAGTTAGACTTAAAGTTCACTTCAAATTTTATAATAATTTTAATATAATTTCAATACAATATAATTTTAGAAAAGATAAATACAGTAATTTTTTACTAACTCAAATTTATTATGTAAATTTTTATTATGATTATAGAAATAAAAAATAAATTTTAAACAAGTGAAGTTTTATGTCATAAAAAAATTCATTCATACTTATTCATATAAATCTTAATTATCAATTTATATAATATAATTTATAATTATATAATATATAGATTTGTATTTCCGTATCTTATACTTTAAAAATTACATGTATAAAAACGTTCAAGTTTATGTGTCGTGTTTAGTATTTGTGTCATGTCAGTGATTATATTATATGGATTTAAACATCTTAAACTAAAAGTATTCACTTGAGATAATCTCATAAAAAATATTCTAAACTATGAACTTAAAAAAAAGTAATGATTTTTAAAGCATGGAAAGAAAATAATCACTCCTAGTGTAATAATGTAGCTTGGTTAGTTGTCTCCCAAGAGTTGAATAACCCAGTTGCATTTCATAGATTCCAAATTGAATTATTAACCCCGTATCGAAGAGGCAATTGTCTTGTCCCACTTGCTTTTTGAAATTTCATGTCTCTCATTAAATTAAACTACTATCATTATCATAACTCAGCGAAACAAGTTTTTAGCATCTTTAAAACTATTTTCTATTGAAATACAAACTCAGTTTAATTACATATTTATAGATTTGCTTCTATATTTCAAAAGCAGAAAAACTTATTTAATCGAATGTTTTTTGTCTCGTGTGACATGTGTCCCAAACTTCAAATGTAATAGAACAAGGATGTTTTTCGAACAGAAGCAAAATGGAACACTTAGTTTGTGTATTTTGTTAATTGAAGGGATAAATATGAGTGGTGTCTTTTAGCAAAAATATGAGAGATATTGGTGTAGACGGAGCTAGCAAGAGGGCGAAGTGTGTTTGAATTGTGAAACAGATGAGGTGGGTTTGCTCATGCATATCCACACACTCATTGGATACTCTTTTAATCTTAATCTTCCAAAAATGCTCATTTTATTTCAAATCATCTATAAGTAAAATTATTTACACTTACTTTTTTTAACTACTTCACTTTCAAATCACTTCTATTTTTAAACTCCTATTTTAGATGCAAGTCTTTTGACGTGGCCCTTCACGGTTTTGTTTTTTTTAAATGTTGACGTAGATTCAAGAATCAATATCTTTACTAAATTTTATTAGTAAAGGCCTTGCCTCTTCTTCACCTCAATGTTCCAGTTTCAAATTTGCTGTTATTAAATACACTGCACATAATATAATTCTCGAATGTTGATACTTTTTTCTGTTTTCAATAAATATTTTAATTTTAAATTTGTACATCTTGTACATAGTATAATAATCAATTATGAACTTAACAATATTATAAAATTTTATTATCACAAAATGGTCTATTTTATTGGATCTTTGAATTCAATCTTTTTTGTTGTCCTTTGTAGAGTTATGCATTATAAAATATTTTTTTTTCTCCTATTGTCTTTATGTTTTTAAAATTTCAATATAATTTTTTATATTATTATTAAAAAAAAAATCTAACATGGATTTCATCTAGTCTCTCATGTTTTTGATTTTATTTTATTTTTATGTTATTTTTCATGGAGTATTAATTTAAAAAGTTTCATGGAGTATTAATTTAAAAAAAAAACCTAAAGGAAAAGGTGTTTATAGATAGACACTAGTCTCAATTTCTAAATAATGAAACTTTTAAAATGTTAAAATAAAATATCATATTATATTAAAAATGAGTATAAATTCTGAACTGGTGGCAAGAGTTATATCTTTAACTTTTGTTGAATTTTAATATAAAATTGGACTTTATCTTGATGAACTAAACAATTGTTTTCCTTTAAAATGTGGATTGCAAATAGCTAACACACGATTGGGGAGGTCAAAGTTTTACCTAAATACGTATTAATTTGATTAGCCCCACATATTACAACATAATTATAGGTATCAATTTTGTAGGTGTGCCTACCTAAGATGCCAATTTTGTAGTTTCAAGTAGTGCTCAGTTTTATTTTTTTGTTTTTTTGAAAGAAAGTGCTAAGCCCAATAGCAACCAACACAACCAAAAATATCAGGACAAAAATAATAATAAATTTGCACAAAATAAATTAATAAGTATAATGATCTTCTCTAAAAGTTCACACTCATCATTTGTTGTACTATTTTTTGTAACAAGAGTTTAAATCTAAAAAAAATAAAAAATTATTTGTTTCCTGTTTTACTTTATTCATTAAATACGTAAAATAAATTTTAAAAATATTTCGAAACCCAGTGCACTAAAGGAAAAAAAAAATTAAGAATCTAAAAAAAATTATTATCCCGTTAACAGATCATTTTAAAATAAGGATATAAAATCCACATAACGCAAAGAGTCATTACATGTGAGTTTATTATTCTACAAAAATGATCAATATTAAATATTTTTTTTTAAATATCACTAAAAACTATTTATATATTTTAGTTTGATCATAAAAATCGAATCGTCAAAGTTTATTCTCTCCACTCACGGTAAAAATTCCTTCACTAGATACATCCCCTGATATAAGGTGCAATTGTTTATTTTTTTATAAACAAGTTTTTAATAAAATAATTATATTATGATTTTTGACATGTTTTAGTAAATTTTTAAAAAGTAATAAGCAGAAAAAATAGTTTTCTACTTTTTAAAAAAAAAATCTTGGATTTACTCCTAAAGAAAACAGCAGATATAGTAGAAAAGGTAAAAACTTTAAAAAAAAGTTTTTTTAACCATAACTAAACATATATTAATGTTTACTTATATAAGAATTATTTAAAATAAATTACTTTCTTTTGACTGTTATTTTGTTTGATACAAACGACTAAAAAAAATCATAAAATATAAATAAATTTTTAGATACTAAAATAATTAGTTACAATAATAATTAAATTAGAGACTATTTTACCAAATTTATAAACTAAATAATTGATAGTTAAAATTTTGATTGTTAATTAGATACCAATTTAAAAACTATTTAATAATAATATAAATTAATTTAAAAACTAATTTTGTTTTTAGTTTCTATAATAATCTCTAATTTAGTTACTATTACAACTAATTATTTTGATCTGTAAAAATTGATTTCTATTTTATTATTTTTGTTAGTGCGATATAAAATCTCAATTTTGATAAAAAAAAAATGAAATTAAAAAATATCTCTATTTTCCCTTCATCTTAAAACACGTGTTCAATGCCAAGAAATAAAGACACTTCCATGTTTGAAATTGTACACTATTTAACTTTGTTTATTTTTCAAGCAATAATAATTCAATAAATAATCAAATTATCATTTCTCCTTTTTACTTTCTATTTTCTTCTTTTCTTTTACCTCTACTCCTCTATCACTTCCCATCACGCTTAATCAAAAAGCACAAGTTAAATTCCAGTATCTTTAAACTTTTTAAAGATACTTTTTGCATTCTTTATATTTCAAATTATAAAACTAATTAAATTCCTTGTTTTTTATTTTTGTATTTTAAAATACTTACTTTCTTCACTAATTCTGTTTTTAAAACAAAAAGAAAAGACATATAATTGAAATTGTTGATTCCTTTATAATAGTTACTTCAAATTTATTTAACATGTATTTATGTTAATTTGTTTTACTATATATTTCAAAAATTAAATATCATTATATAATTATGTTACATAAAATAGTATTAGTTGCGTTAATAAGTCACATTAGTTTATAATAACTATTAAATTAATGTGAAGCGTGGAGTCAGACTGTGACTGTCTATAATAATATAATATAAACTCGTCTTCAATATGGAGCACTGTGTGTATTAATTAACTATTAAAAAGATACAGATTTTGTGTTACTTTTTAATCTCTTCAAGTGTAGCAAAAACTAAGCAGCTACATGCTATGAAAAGATAAAAGAAAAATGAAGAAAAATATTTATTGAGTATTCATTTCATTATAGTTTTAAGAAGTCATAAACAAACTGAATTTGAACAGTAAAATTTACACCAGAAAGATGAAGATGATTCATAATGTTACAGATTCAACCTTGTATAATGGAGGATTACCTTCACAATCCTACAGAAATTGAAAACTACACAATCTACTTTTTCCTTCACATCACAAGCTTTGAAAATTAGTGACAAAACTTGCATGCTTAAAAAAACATTGGAGAACCAATATCATTAGTTCTGACATCTCCATAAAAAATTGCAGGCTAATAGTACTGACATGTATCAGTGTTTATATGTAAAAAAATCTAAGTTAGTTAATTAAAATATTGCAATATATTATAAGTATTTCAATATGCTACAACATCAGTTTATGTAATAAGAGTTGTTGGATAAATGGCATAGGGATTAGACAGAGACACTGAACCGCAAATTACTTTGGATCTTAATTTTTTTCACTTATTGTTTTGTTCTTTTTTTTTTCATCTTAGTATTTGGTCCCTGTCATTATTAAACTCTGACGAGTTATTAGTGAAAACAAAATATTTTGTTTAAAAATAATAATTAACCAATATACACTACAAGACAATCATAAAAATATCAATTTTAGAGATAAAAAATAAATAGTTGGTATAGTGATTAAATTAAATATCATTTTAAAAAGTAAAAAGAGTTTTAGTTTATAAATTAGTTTCTATTATTGTTTAAATGGTTTCTAAATTGGTATCTAATTAGCAGGTTTTTTTGTACCAAATTTAAAATCTAAATAATTGACAGTTAAAACTTTGGTAACTAATTAGATACCAATTTAGAAACTATTTAACAATAATAGAAACTAATTTAGAAATCAATTTTTTTTAGTTACTAAAATAGTATCTAATTTAATTATTACAACAAATAATTATTATTTTTTTTTAAATTATTTTTATTTCATAATTTTATTATAGTATAGTGTATATCAATATATTTATATTTTTCATTAAATATATAAAAAATAATACAATAAACTCATTTCAAATGTATTTTAATTTACTAAAAACATGATATTAATTTGTATCCATTATATTTCTCAAATAAGTCAAACTACAACCTGAATAGGTTGGCGATAGAATAATATGTTGTAGATAAAAAAAATAGTAATATATATATATATATATAAAAATCATTTAGTTGCTCACTCAAAAGCTCTATTACATGCAACTTCATATGCTCCTGTGTAAAAACACGATCATTATAGATAAAAAAAAACTAACAAGACACAACAAACAACATGGTAAGCTAGATATAAAATAATTCTATATGATTTCAATTTCAATTTAACAAACATAATTCATCAAGTCTCATACAATTTCTCAAACCATTAAGTGTCTACTAAAATTCACAATTCATATTTCACATGTCAGACTTTTACTTACTCACAACACATAGACATTTGACTTTACTTTCGGAATACTCGTGCATTGACTTAGACTCATATATTTGCACCTGTCATACTATATCACTGTCATAAATAATCTCAATATCATCTCTCCTAATATGTCAAGGTTAATTCATATAACAAGTCAAATTAGTTATCTTTTAAACAACTTATTCATTCATATGAACCTCCTTCATCTATTTGATTCCATTATCTCAGGAGAGTCAGGATATATCATTTTAGATGAATCCTTAGTCAATGCACATCCTAAACAATCTTAACACGATGTTTTTTTTCCTGACAATACTATGTCTTGATTAAAATTCATATTTTGAATCTGACAATATAAAAAATTACACAATCAAATCATACCAAAGTTTAGACTTTCCAAAACACACAATAATTCATTCAATAATCATATAATTATTTAATTAAAGATTTTTCAATTTAATATACACAAAATAAAATTTTACATAATTTATAAGTAAAAACTATACAGGAAAAAAGTAAACCAACCTTTAAAAACAAATATTAAATTTTCAATTTTTTTTTTGAAAAAAAAATTTTGGCCTGAGCTAAAATCTTTTTGTGTGAGCGAAAATAGACCAGCGTGTACCCAATATTTTTTTTTTGGCTTGAACGAAATTTTTAGTGTGAGCGTAAATAGACTAATGTGCACCAGGATTTTTTTGGCTTTACCCAAAAAAAGTTGGTTTGAACGAAAATGGACTAGCAACACTCAAGACTTTTCCCATTTTCGCTTGAACAAAATTTCACTTAGTTTGAGCGAAAATATACCAGAAAGTACCTGACAAATTACTCCATTTTTGCTTTGAACAATATCTCATATTGTTTTAGCGAAAATAGACCCGAGAGTACCTAATATTTTATTCAAATTGTTATCTTATCAAATATACTAAACCAAAGTACATAGTCCCGATTAGAGTTGAATAATTACTCTAAATCAAAATCAAACCACCAATACTTAACAAAATTATCTTTTTAGTGATTCGTCAAACTATTTAAATACATTCATTTACTTATTCAAATAAAAAATAATATAATTTTATAACAACTACCATATATAAAATTTCACATTCAAATCTCAATAAACTTTTAATATACTTAAAACAAACAATTTGACAAGAAAATTTGAGACTGGTGACCACGTCACCCCCACATCCAAATTTTTTAGCCTAGTGTTCTATTGGAAATTAAGGCGAGCTTTCCTTATCTGAACTTGAGCAGATGCTCACTAAAAGCTCCAAATCTACAAAAAACTTAAAAGGTAATTAACATGCACCATAGAGTCATGATAAAAAATTTAACTATATCACTAAGACCCTAAACTAATAAATATTCACCCTGAAATTAAAAGAGTCACATGTAAAGCAAAGACAGATACAACCTAACAAGTTCAAAATTTAATTAAAAGAGAAGAGAAAAAAAATTGAAATTACTTTGTTAGAGATTCTGATTAGATAATCTTGTAGTATTTACTGTCAAGAGTCTGATGACAGACTCCGATCGTCAAATTGATGAGCGAGGAGATCAAAATCTTATAGAAAAGACAGATGAAAGGAAAAATAGATTTCTAAAAAGATGATGGTTCTTTTGAATAAATCATGAATAATTAAATTTCTATTGATATACTCTTTTAACTTTAATCATAAATATTCATGTGTCATTTTAACTGTACCTCTTCTACTCTAAGACTATTTTTCTTCTTCCTTACATGGTCATATAAGGGTATAAAAAATTAAGAAAGCATATTTAATGATTGTTATATCAAAATAGAAAAACGTGCAGATTAAATAATACATGAAATTAGAAATTAAAGTTTAATTTTCACTGCAATATTAAAATTTGAAAAATATACATTTTAAGTAATTTAAAATAATTAATAAAATATATCAAATATCTCAATTTACTATCAAATATGTTTTTTATTTTGCTATGTTCGAGTAGAGTAATTTTCCACTTCTACATTTATGCAAATGTAATGGATATGAACACTAAATAGTTTTTTTTTTAATGAAATATTTTTAAGTTCACATATTTTTAATTAACTAATTTAGTAAATTTCAAAATACTGAGAACGGTCATAACTAATATGTTAAAAATATTAAATTTATATAGGTTATATTTAAGTCAACCGATAATTTTCATTTTTATTATTGTGATTCTTACTTTTAAAAAACATTAAAATAAAATCTATTCAGAACATGTATATCTAAATTCCAGAGTTAAAAAAAAATCACATCTATTTTGTATCGTGAATTTTATTGATATAACGTTTTTTCTTATTAAATTGTAAAGGTCAGATAAACATACATAAATTATTTTCATATATCATTAAAAAACATTTAATAATAATTAATTTAAAAACACAAAATAATTACTTATTATATTATTAAATTAAATATCATTTTATAAATTATAAAATTATTACTATCTAAATAATTTATAAATTAATATATAATATTAACTACAAAAATTTAGTTACTATCTATTTTATATTCTAAATTAGTTATATATCAAACTACAAACTACATATACTTTATAAACCTTTGTTATTAATGAAAAATAATTTAAATATTAATAATTTATTAATTTATAAAATATATAACTTAATTAATATAATAATTAATTATTTTTATTATTAAATTAATTATTATTTAATGATTTTTTAATTGTGTTTAATAATAATAGTTATATTTATTAACTCAACTTAAAACATTCAGACAACAAAGTAATAATTATTTCATTAAATTATAAAATTAAAAGAATGCGATAATCATTTAAGTAGTTCTCCATTATAAGTGATTTTGTCGTATTTTGTAATTAATTTGTAAAAAAAATTAATAGTTATGAAATATTTTTTTTAAGGTTACATCACTTTTTTTTACCATCGTTACATTTTTCCTGTGAGAAAAATATACCGAGAGAGTTTTATTTTATCTTGGTATAAATTTCTTATATTCCATACAAAAGCTAATCTTGTTTCGGTATGATCCTCACTACTTTTATATTAAAAATTTGACTGCCAACTAAACATAATGATTAAGAGTCAATGAATAAAAAAATGGACAAAAAATTGAATACACTAAAGTGCCAAAATTTGTATATTTAACATTATAAAAAGGCTAAAAAAATGTCAGGTCCAATAAACTTTTTTCACTTGGATAACTTTGAAATCTCTTGCTATAAATATTTTAGTGTTTAAATTCTATCAAATGTACCAATTAGATGGAGTGTTAAAAAAAATCATTGGACATGAAAATGAAATATCAACAACAAAGAAGACACAAAGCTGAAGGACAATTAGATTTTTTTTTTCAAAATGAGAATTGAATTGGAGGGAGCAAGGGTCATGGGAGGAGTGTGATTAATCTACCCCAAAAGGAACCAAATAAGAAACGGGAGAGTGTAAATAGCACAAACTTAAATTGTTAAGTCCGTGTAACGGGCCCAGTACATATATTAAGCAAAATACAAAAATAAATAACGGTGTTTCTTCCTGCACCCTGTCAAAATTTTTCTTGCACTCCATAAAATATCAAAATATCTCATATCTTATTTTAAAAAACTCTTTTCAAAATATATTTCAGAAAATTTATTTCGGAAAGCACGTCCCAAAATGTATTATACACATTCCAAAAATCTTTTTCTGAAAATTCTCTCAAAAAAATATTTTCCAACATACATTTATAAATTCTAAAAGTAAGTGTTTAGAAAGATTTCAAAAATACTAATATAGAACTCGTTTTAAAAAAAGTAAAATCATCTTTTCAAATATTGATATGAATAAACACCCAAAATAACATCAAACAAGTGGAGAAAAAATTATCACATTTTTTTCTATTTTTTATCTAATCATGTATATTTTGTCCTTTTAGGAAAAAATTCTAAAGTATAGAATAAAGGGTTTTTATCTGTTATTAATTTTATCAAAGTGAAAAAAAGTTTAGTTATTTCAGAAAAATTATTTTCGAATTAAGATAAAGTGGTAAAAGAAATTTGTAGTGTTAGAAAGTCCATCATAACTTGAACAAATTACAACTCATCTCTATATTTTACTATTTTCTTGATTTTGTTGCTGTGCCAGTAACTTAATATTGAAATTATTTTTAAATTATATAATGAAATTTTTTGAACACTAATTTAAAGTCAATTTTAACGTTCACATTATATAATTCAAAAATATTATATTTCAAATTATATAATTTATAAGTTAATTTTTAGAAAAATATTATTTTTAAATTATACAATAAAAAAATGGAGTTTGGAAATCACTGTCAAAAAGTCATTATTTTTATAGAAAATTTTCCAAATTTTACAATCAAAATACGTTATTGAAATAGTTCAAACTTTTGTTATCTACTACAGACAAGGAAGCAATAATAATGAAAGGAGGTGATCAGTAGCGAGAGAACGAAAATAGTATATATATGACAACAACAAGAATAACATCTAAGAAAATAATTTTATCTTTTAGAAACTCAATGAAAATAAATAAGCAAAATAACCTGTAACTGCCTAATTTTTTTCTTTTTTATAAAAGCCCAGCAGCCCGCTAAAAACAAAAAAAACTTCACTCCCTTCCTCTCTCATTTTCTCTTCTTTCTCTTTCTTTTTTTTCACCTTCCAAATCTCATTTTGATTTTGGAAATCTCTTTTTAGACTAATTTTTCAGACGAAGCTAGTATTCTCTTTCGCTGTTAATGAAAATGATCAACCTAATTTATGAATTACGAAGTTAACTTGTGGTTTTTATTTGATAAATTAGTTTTTTTTTAAAGGAGGTATGTTTGCTTTTAGTTTCAAATTTGTTCGACAAAACTTCACTAGGTTTAACGGATTTGACATGCAAATTTAGAATGTTCATGGTCCCAGATTCACTAAGTGTCTTTTCCTATCCATGAAGTGATTTTAAATGCAAAGTTATGAGATATTTAATCATTAATTTTGTTGAGTGAATTTTTCACGCACTTCTTATGGTGCTTTCGGCCTGTTCAATCAAATTTCATGCACTCGACAAATTTGAGATTTTTTTTTGTGTTTTTTTTTCCCTCAATGTTCGCTCAGCTAATTTTCATGCGTTACTCATATAATTTTGACAACATTTGCTATTTTTTTTATCTAATTTTTTATGTTTTTTTCTATAGGTCATGAAACTAAACTAAATCTTTTAAAAAAATATTTTGTAAATTATAAATAATTACAACATTCAAAGGTTTATATTTGATTTAATTTATATAACATAAGTGTTTAAAACAATTTATTCAATTGATTTGCGAAATTTGTTTGTTATATGAGTATTGTTGATATTTTCTAACAATTTTAACTGTACACACATTTTTGTGATTGAATGATATGTGATGAATTAGATGAAATATGAATTATGTGGATTGTGACCGAAACATAATATTTTTAGAAAAAAAAATACTGTGTTGAAATTGTTATAACTGTGTATTGATTTGTGAGTATTATATGGAGGGAAGATCTTAACTCTATGTATCATGAAATCACATAAATTAATATTATATGTGATGCGAGTCAAATGAGATTCATATGATTGAGTATGAGGTTTGAAATAATTGATCATATGAATTTATTTTGTCATATAAGGTGATTTGATATTTAGACGATTATGTAATAGTAATATGACATGTGCATGTCTTTGAGTGTTAATTTCAATATATGGGCCTTTCGAAAGTAGAGTAAATGTCTATGTGTGGATGTCAATGGATTTATGACGTGAATGATATTGCCTGCTTAGTATACAATTGGAATGAATGAAGTGCGATGATTCATGTACTGAATAATTCAGAATCTAGTTTTTTATTAAGAGTTTAAAAGAACCACTAGTTTATTATATTTTCTTGTTATTGTTGTTTTTTTTTAAAAATTTGCGATAATTGTATGTTGCACGTGAAGATATGATAGTGTAGGTTTTAAGGCATATGTGTGATTTTTTTTTAATTCTCTGATATTTTGTTTAATAAATTTAAATATTTAAAAGTAAATATACGATTTTGGTATATAATAATATAATATGCTCATGTAAATTTTATTTGTATATTAACTGTTATCACACATAAATATAAATTTAATAAGATGTCTTGTTCATCACTCATAGGTTATAAAAAAAGAAAAAAAAAGGAAGATTAGGCTTCTACTAGTCCAAATATAATAATGACAAATAAAAAACAAACTAGTTAGCACATTATATAATCCTAATGTGTTAACGTAGTAAAAGAAGTTTTAGTATAATTAAAATGATGTTCAGATATTTACGAAGCGATTATTTAAATTTATCTGCATGATACATTAGCGTATTAATGTATATTTATCATATTGATTAAATATTTTAAAATTAAAAATATAGTTGATGTATCCTACGCTCACGTATTTTGAATAATTTATTTAAGGAAAAAATATATTTAATTTATACATATAATGTAATCAATCTCTGATCTAGTTGACTATAAACATACATTTCAACAAAATACATAATTAGAAAATAATAATCAATGAATAAAATATATTATTAAACTAAAAGACAACAATAATATAAATAAGTTGATAAAAATAACCTATAGTTATTATTTTCTTAGATTCTGCATTAAATAATTATTGAAAATTTGACTGCATTCATGAGTAGGTGGAACCGGTCTGCATACTAGGTAAAATGTAACAGGTTGAGGTTTCAGAGCATATATGGTTAGAATTTCTGACCACGTGCCAACTAGGTTAGTTGAAAATTTGACAATGCTAACATTTATGATTTTTTCATTTTCAATGATCATCGATGCTACCTTCGAAAAACATCATCAATGCTGCTGCTGTAGCTTTATACCAGAGGCTTTTACCTTCGTTAAAACTACACCCACCCAGTATTAAAAAACCTGCTGTTTTAGGTAAAGTTTAAGCTTTACGAAAAAAGAGAGTAAACGATGAAAATAAATTTTACTTTTAATTAAAAGAAACTGAAAACAAGTTTTTCTTACCTGTTCTAACTTCTAACTGTTAAATGCAAAAACATTTCAAACATTGCCCTCGTTGCCTGACTTGGTAAACATTCTGGGAAATAAAGCAGTCTATGAGAACCACATTTCATGATGTCACAAATGTATCGATGGCCTAGAAAAGAATCACAGAATTATTAAAATATACAAATGAAAAAAAATTCCATTCAAAACAATAAAATACCTACTAATGTGGAAAATCAAAACCATTACAGAAAAAGTAAACTACTTTGGAAATAGACAAAAACATAAGAATCAGTAATGGAATTCTCCAATTAACTTAAAATAATCAACCATGAAAGATTTAATTTCAACAACTAAATTACAAAACAAATATAAAGACTAAAACGGACACTAAGCTCGTTTTAATTATCATTTAATGTTTATGTGAGTTTTTTTAAGACTAATATCAATATTTATTGTAATAACTCCATTTATCTAATATTTGCTTATATATCATAAAACTATAACTCTAATATAAGAGAATATGATTAGGACTGTATATAATCATTCACACACTTAAGGAAACACCACCTAATTAACCAAAATTGCAATAAAAAAGTAAATCAATGGAAGTAACATTCAATTAATCCAACATGTGACTAGAGGTGTTAAAAATATGAGAAACAGTGTAAAAAAGTTAACAAAAGAAGATGAGAGAAGTTTAGAGATGAAAGTTTTAAAAAATTACAAAATTTAGAGATAAATAATCAAATAGTTTAAAATTATAATTTATATTTTTAAACATAGTTTAAAAATTTAAAATTTATTATTTCAAAATTATTTATTCTAAACTATACAATTATTTATTATTTTTAAAATATTGTATAAATATAAATTTAATTTAAATATGATGGATGTTCCAATTCATTGAACACTGTTTATTTATACAAGTATATATGTTTTTAATTAATTATAGAAAATAGTTATGTATTTCGTTATAGTATATTTTAATTTATAGGGTAAGATTAACTATTTCCAAGTTATGTACTCTATTGGCTTCAAAGTTCAACCAAAAAACTAAACTACTGAAATGTAAGGTTATTTTCTTATTGAACTAAAACAAAATAAACCAAAAAAACTAATAAATATAAAATTAAGTTGAGTAAGTATTGTAAAAGTATAAATTTTTGACTTCAGTACGGTTCTACATCTTACCCAAATTTTTAAACATTTATTTCTTTAATTTAATTAATATGCAACAATATATATGTATATGAAGTATTTATTGTTTAATTTTAGAAACAAATAATAAAATACCATCATATCTGAAAGCAGAATCTTATCCGCCACACGAATGTATCTAATATAAAAAGTCGCAAGTTTTGGAGTGGTATCTTAAAGAATATCCTGTTTTTCCAAATATGTTTTGGTTTTGTTAATATCGTCATTAAATTAAAATAAACCTAACCTAAATTTAATTTAATGAGAGATACTTGATAAATATGTATTCTTTCTGGAGTTTTTTGTTTATAGTTTTTATTTATCAAATTATGGACATTAAATTCATTCTTATGACAGGATCTTGCTAATTAGTATTATAATAATATCTTGCAAAGTTACCCTACTGGTAGTAGACTAGTAGTTACATAATTAAGAATATTCTTTAACAAAAATGTGAATATATTAAAAATAATTTTGTGCATTTCATGTTTCTTAATTATTATCCTCGACATTTACCAATAAAATTAATATCTTTTTTTTAAAAAAAAATCTTATTGTTTATGAGTAACTAAAACAAATGTATAGGTTTTTATTAGATATATAAATTCCTAAAGAATAATTTGCAACGTTTTAATTACTTTAGTGGTCATACCTATTTGTATTTTTTATTGTCATGATAAAGCTTAAAAGATGTATTTAACTTGAAATATGCTAAATTAGACTTACTCACTATAACTACTACAAATTCAACAACCTAATAACTTTGAAATTTCATAACCCATCTTAAAACTTTCAATTTAATATATTCTAATAAGCTTGAAAATTCCCAACCAAGACAACATAATTCCAATTCATATATGCACCTGTTTGACATTACATGAATACACAATCTTATTCCACTTCATCAATTAAAACTCAACTTCAAACAAAAAAAATAGTCTCTTCGATTTTTTAACTCAATTAATAAATTTTATTTCATGCTATATTAAGTTCAGTACACTCAATATTTACATAACTAAAAATTAAACTGTCAGATTTTATCTCAAATACTCTATTGATTTTTGGAATAATAAATAAATAATAATACTAAAGAAATAAAGAGAGTAACAGTGCACATTATCTGAAAAAGAACGATATGAATTATGAATAAAGGAGCAAATATAATAATTGATCGAAGGCCAAAGCGGAACTGAAGCGAGAAGATGCGTAAGCTCTTACGCATGTGATAGTGGACATGTGATTGATTTATTAATGTATATTAAGATAGCGACATATCCCATATGGTCAACAGCACTCACCACCAACCATTGATTCGGGCCGAGTCTCGCAAGAAATCAACATTTGATTTGAGTTCTCTCTTTTCGCACACATATATTTTTTAAAAACTTTTTCTCTACTTATTTAATATCACCGCACAGGGAGAGTCGAATCTTGGTTTTTCCTTTCAGTCTTCACTTTGTTTAGGGCCACACCTCACTGAAGTTGGTTAGATTCCCATTCTCTGTTTCTCCACCTTATCTTCTCATGTTATTGTTTTCTTCTCCCAACTTTTAAACCTTTTTCTGTTTCCAACTTTTCCCCTTATTTTCTGTTCATACTTCTCACCGGTACTGCGTTCTTCTTCTTCTTCTTCTTTTTTCTCAAGCTTTATTCATTCTTGATTCGCGATGCGGAATTTTTTTCTCAAATCCATGTGTTCATCTTTATCTTCTATTTAGTTTATTTAATAATTTTGTATTTCACGCTCTGATTTAGTTATCTTGATCATCCTGTTCAGTTCAAGAATTCGCACTAGAGATTATTAGACTATGTGTAGAGTGTAGATTCTGAGTAATAAAATAAAGTGAAAGCTTTAAAGAAAGGAATTGATTAAGATTCTATTGTTAAAATATAATATAATGCATTGCAAGTGTAGAGGTGGAGGGTGTATGTATGCACGGGGTTGTGGATAAAACTTTGTTAAGCTTTTGGGAGTGTTTTAGTGTTGTTTTCGAATTAGAATTGTAAGTTTGTTTTGGTAATAGGCGAAACCTATATTCTGGCTGGAAAACAATAGTAAACACACTTGTAAGATTGCATATAAGTTTTGTTCTTATTTTTATTTCAGTTTCCTTGGCGAGTTTAGATTCTCATAGAAGATTGAAGTAGAAATTAGAAATAAATTTTGTAAATTGCACTAGGAGATAATGACAGTTTGGATGTTCAATTATTGACTCACTTGAGGTTGGTGTGCAGACGCAGTTAATTCTGTTTTTTTTTGGATTTAGGTTCATCATTTGAAGAGTGAAGGAAGACGATTTTGTGATGTGTTTTGCTTAAACTTATCCTATAAATCAGTCGATAAAAATGGCTTTTGAGCCATTGGATTGGTATTGTCGGCCAGTTGCAAATGGAGTATGGACTAAAGCAGTGGAGTATAGCTTTGGTGCTTACACTCCTTGTGCGGTTGATTCTGTAGTCATCTCCATTTCTTATTTGATACTTCTAGGCCTGTGCATATACCGCATTTGGTTGATTTACAAGGATTTCAAGGTGAAGAGGTTCCGTTTAAGGTCCAACATTTACAATTATCTCCTGGGATTGTTAGCTTTATATTGTGTGGCAGAGCCATTATACAGATTGATCATGGGAGTATCAGTTCTAAATTTAGATGGCCAGACTCAACTTGCTCCATTTGAGGTGAGATATGATTCTGATTGCTGCACATAGGTTTATATATATTCTCTACCTTATTTAATTTGCATAATAAAATCGAAATATATAGGTTTTGACTTGTTCAACTGCTTTGAATGATCATTTTTTACGTGCAGTACCTTCTATTTCTTCTGGTTTAAACTTTTTTTGAAGATTTATATTCTGTTCGTTAAAGCTGTAATATAATTTATTGACAGATGGTTTCACTGATCATTGTGGCTCTCGCATGGTGCTCTATGCTTATTTTGATTGGGGTTGAAACTAAAGTCTATATCCGAGAATTGCGATGGTTTGTCAGATTTAGTGTGATTTATGCTCTTGTAGGGGATGCTGTAATGTTCAATCTCATCATTTCTTTGAAGGAGTTCTATAGCAGGTTTGTTGGTTAATAATGACACGGCATGCATTGACTATTGAGATTTCATCAAATCTGTATTTTTCCAGTAAATGTAAATTTTACTATAAAGATAAATCCAGAGTGCGTACAAAAATGGAGCAAGACAATATGTTAGAAAGGCTGAAATGTTAAAATAAACAATTTGATCAATAAAGGAGGGGAGTGGTGTGTTCCCTTGTTTGGTTTTAGGGGAGGGGAGGAAAAATGTGAGTAGTATACTCTTATACCTTTTTAAACATTAATGAAGGGAATGTCTTGTAGAATAAAGCTTTAGTCACTTCTCTCTTTACTTCCAAACCCCCCAGCATTGCAAGGGAGACAAAATCTATGGATTGGTTTATTTTAGGTCCATGTAATTGCATACTCTTTGTTTGCATGTGTAGTGTATTATTTTAGACTGTCCCACTCTCATTATAAAAAAAATGCTAAACAAGCTGACATTTGGTTTCCTTTGCAGCTCTGTCCTGTATCTGTACATCAGTGAGGTGGTTGCTCAGGTATCCTGTGCTCTTCAGTTTATTGTCTTGTGATCAGTGATTGTGTTTTTATTTTTAAACTAATTGCAGCTGGATGTTTGATACTTTATATCTTGTTTGCTTGTCTGTTTTATGGCTCTTGCTTGAGGTTACTAATGACTTGTGGCCCTGGTAAAGCTTTCAAAATGAATGTTGTTTGTTTAAAAATTAGCTGTCACTTTCATTAGTGTTTCAGACTTTGGAGCTAACCTTTTTGGAAGTATGTGGTTTCACTGTTGTAATATGTCTTGTTGCTAGTTACTTGTAATGTAGTTGACTTACAGAGTCCGTATGTAGTAGTATATGAACGGGGATAACAAGAAATAACTTGATACAGCGAGGTCCTGTATGCGTGTGCTTGTACTAGTAAATTATGTGTTGTGCAACTTGAACTAGCCTGTCCCCAATCTCTTTTGAATTACACTTTATGATTATCATGCTGGATCCTTTTATATGTAATCATTTTGATTTGACAATGTGCCTCCATTGCATCAAGAGAGTAGCCTTTCTACTTTGGATCTGATTCTGTATACCTGATGGAAAAATTTGGTTCCAGTGAGCTTTAATTTTTTATTGCATTTTGTAGTAGTGCTAAACTTGCATTATTTAAGGTTGTCTTTATGAATTTTCTTTATTGTAATTCTCAAGTATGCTTCAATGTGTTGCTATTTTGCATTTACAGTTTGATTGAGAACATTTTTGCAACATCACTGAACCTCTCCCTCCTTGTTTTTCCCCTTCTCCCTTCATTGGACATATTCTTATCCTCCCCTACTTCTATTTCTCCTTGCTTAGAACCCTAATGATTTTTTCTTTTCATAAAAAGTAACTATTTTATCTTTTTGGGTCCAGGTTTTGTTTGGAATACTTTTGCTTGTGTATCTTCCTACTTTGGATCCTTATCCAGGTTATACCCCCATTGGGAGTGACATGATTGTTGAAGTTGCATATGATGAACTCCCGGGAGGAGATATGATATGTCCTGAGAGGAGTGCCAACATATTGTCGAGTATGTTTCACACATTTTGTATAACATTTTCGAACAGTTAAAAATATTGTGGATACTTATTGGAAAATGCTTTAATAATTATTGGATTTGGAGCAGCACACTCTGGGTTGAATAAGCTATTATTTTTTTCATGTTTTCTGCTGGTAGTATTAGATGTTTTTGATATGATTAACATGCACTCCACTGGACCAGTGTCCTTTAAAATATACTCTCTTAAGTAACTTGTTTTTTATTACTTCTTCCATTGGCAGGAATGATATTTTCTTGGCTGAATCCCCTCATGAAACTAGGATATGAAAGACCACTGAATGAGAAAGATATATGGAAATTAGATACATGGGAACGAACTGATACACTAATCAATAAGTATACTCTTTTCTCTTCAAAGGTTATCTTTCTACTTAAGTTATTACCTTTTCATTTTGCTTTATAGTACCTCTTGACTCTGCAGGTTCCAGAAATGTTGGGCTGAGGAATCTCGGAAGCCAAAACCCTGGCTTTTAAGAGCATTAAATGCCAGCCTTGGAGGAAGGTATGGATAAATGATGAATAATAGATCCCAATGCCCTTTTCGTATGTTCCCTTTCTTACCCTGTTGGAAAACTATATTACATAAATGTTATGGAGACAACACAGAAAAACAAGAGGTGGAAGAACAATGTGTGTTAATTGATGAGTAGCCTATATCTGATATCTCAATGTATAGTAGATGCTAGATAAATATTAGGATAATGTTTGTCAGTTGTTCATTCATCAATCAAGCTCTAATCAATTGCTACTGAGTTTGGTGTTGGCCCCCCTCCCATGGTTGGATGTAATATTTTGTATTTTTTTTCTTTTTATTTCATTTTCCTAAAGAAGCACATGATTGTTGAAGCTTCATAATGATGCTTTCTGGAGTGAAACCTTTCATCATAAAAAAAAAAGCTCTAATCGATAACCAAGAATAAATCCAGAATTACCACCCTTGATCTGGGGCCAATACCTCCTTAATTCATGACACATCTTTTATTTTTGACAGTTTATAATATTCATAATGCTTCCCCTACTAGCCTATACCTCAATTAACTTAATTTATACTAGTTTCTACTGGAGGAATATTACAAGCTCTAATTTTTTGTCAGATCAGACACTCTTTTATCAATGTCCAACTTCATCAGTCACCTACAGTTAATTTGTGTAGATCATACATGCTTTTATTGTCTAGGACTTCCTTGATTCATAGAACTTGCCTCAATTTGTTTCTCGTCTCTTTGCATTTCCTCCTTTATCTAATTTCAATGAAGAGATTTCATTAGAAGGGATACGAAGAAAATGAATATATCCTTAGCTAGTCTCTTAACTTATAACCTTGTCTTTTGCTGTATCTTTTAGCCAAAGGATATCTTATTGTCATCCCTTTGTATTTCTTATCTCTTTCCTAGTAAAATTCTTTTTTTATATAAAAAATTCACCCAAAATACCAGCTTGTCCAGAGTATAAGTTTCTAGCAGTGGAATAGTGTAAAAATAAATGGTAGGTGATATCAATTCTCAAAGTTTAAGAAACAGATAAACCAAATAGGAGGATAGAGGGCTATATGTAGTCATCCTTTTAACTTTGTATATTTTGGGCTATGTAACCCTGTATATTGTTGTGGTGCTTTAGAATGGGGTTAGTACCACCATCTACTACTGGTTCATAATCAGAGCAGAAATGTTACATCAATAGTACTTAGTGCTATGAGTGAAGTTGATTTTCATGGGTTAATCTGTAAATCTACTTTTACGTGGTAAAATATGTTTATGATAGGGAATGCACTTGTTCAGTATTAAACTGCATGTGTTTTTACCCCTTATCAGTGTTTATAATTATATGCATTTCATTAATTTATATTCATTTTGCTTCCTGTAGGTTTTGGTGGGGAGGCTTTTGCAAGGTGACCTTCAAATTTTGTCGTTGATTAAGATTTCATGGATTAAATTAGATAGGATATATTGGTTGTATGTGAGTTTTTCTGATTTCGTTAGGATAGTTTTCTCTGTTTTCTCCTTTCAGCATTATATATGATTTCTCAATAAATGCTAATAATTTGTTTGTTATAAAATAATCAACTGTCTAGCACAAGAATACATAGAAGATTTTAAGCTGGTAATTCGTTTTGTTATATATCTACTGCTGAGCTGAACATTACGATGCTTAAAATATTTATGCATCCACTGAGAAGGTACCGTAATATCAGCTATCAATTTAAGTCGGTATTAGAGCTCATGAACATATATCAATCAGTGGGTTGCATAGCTATGTAGTTATTCAGGCTTGGTTTACTGGCAATCTAGTGTTATACCTTCAGTGTAAAACATATGAAGACAATTTCATTCGAATATTTGAAACTGTACTTTTGCATGGTTAAACTGCTGAATTGAAAACTTTATATCTGATTTATTTTTTTCTTTTGCTTACAATATGTAGATCGGCAATGATATTTCCCAATTTTTGGGCCCACTTATATTGAATCAGCTACTACAGGTTAGTTGCTATATTCCTGAATTGTCTTTGGTTAAATACTGATCATGCACATTTAGTGGCCTAATGTGAAGACCATCCCAAAATTTATTACACATGCACGTACAAAATTATTCTCTAAACATCTTTATAGTTTTATTTTTAACAGTTGTCATAATCTAACTTGACTTGTCCTACAAATTGTCTGTAGGCTATGCAAAATGGTGACCCGTCCTGGACCGGCTATGTTTACGCCTTCTCAATATTTCTTGGAGTGGTATTATTCAAATCTATTTAAAATCTTGATTGGTGATAATTGGTTTGATTAAATTCATCATAAAGCCAGCAGTTCTGATGCTTGTATTTTTAATTTGCTACATTACACTGATTGCAAAGATTTTACTACTGTTCTTCTACATGTTTAGAAATTGCTTCTGCATGTTTACAAGTGTTGACAAAAAATAACAACATTTTGTGGTAAATTTATCTGATCTTGATGGCCAAATGATGGAATTATGAGCAAGTAATTTATATTTTTTCATGTTTTGACTTATTAAGAGCCTATCTAAATTTCTCTTTGGTAGGTCCTTGGAGTGTTATGTGAAGCTCAATATTTTCAGAATGTTATGCGTGTTGGTTTCAGGCTAAGATCAACATTGGTAAGTCCTTTTTATTTTACATACATTTATTCACACCGTTGTTTCCTGTTTCTTTGTTTGTCAAAGGACTACTTGACCTAAAAGTTTAAACCGTTTAATGGGTAACAATGATTTTATATTGAAAGATCATTAAATTTGTAATAAAGTCTTTTTATGCTAAAAGTATTTAAAGTTTTCTGTTTTTGATCCATCCTTCCCCTGCATTTGCTGTACCTTTCACCTTTCTATTCTTACCGAGTGCTAGGGGGATTAAGGTGTTTTTGTTGTATCCAAACCAATGAGGTCACTGTCAACTGCTTCGAAATTGCCAGCTCCACAAAGATTTTGGAACATTTGTTCTATGCTTTTTCTGAAAATCTAGCCATGTAAATATTTTGGGTCTAATCGATCTTCTCTTAGGAATGACAATGTGCTGGAAACACACCTTAATTGTGGACACCCCTAGCCACTTTAGTTGCAGTCTCTTTCATGATTGACTTAATTTCAACTTCAAGTGTAGAGATTTAGTTCTCTACACTGACTTGAACGACTTAAATAAAATGCATAATGCTTCAGTACCTTACAAGCAAGTTTTGTTGTTATTAGGCAATGCATGTTTCTACTGAAATTTAAAACCCAAATTGTAAGACAGTGCATGTTTCTACTGAAATTCATCCTTATCAGTAAGTAGTTGCATTTAACATGTTGAGTTTGATATTCCATTTATTTTCTCCTCTTGTTTTCTTCCTTGAAGGTGGCTGCTGTATTTCGCAAGTCTCTAAGGCTTACTCATGAAGCACGAAAGCAATTTGCAACTGGAAAAATAACCAACTTGATGACTACTGACTGTGAGGCTCTTCAGGTATGCTTTTATCTCTAGTTCTGATGTCTAAACTTCAACTAACCAACCCCAAAACAACTTTTATATTATTCTGGGAAGTTAAATGGTTGTGGAGTCTGAAACATAGAGATACTAATCTAACTTACTTGTAAACAAATTCTTGAAATTCTTGTATGCTATAAACTTCCTTAGCAGTATGTTTGTTGTAATGTTGCCTCTGCAATCTCTCTCACACGAAGCGACAATTATATTTTTTCTCTTGGACAGCAAATATGCCAGTCACTTCACACTTTATGGTCAGCTCCACTTCGAATTGCTGTTGCTTTGGTTCTTCTTTACCAAGAACTTGGTGTTGCTTCCCTTCTTGGTGCCTTGCTGCTAGTTCTTATGTTTCCATTACAGGTACAGGAGTTCACCTACTTATTTTGTCTACACTTTCACAGCACTAGAATTTATTTATCAGTATAAATAAATATACCCTCAGGAAGGGTAATTAAATTAAACTACTGTATCACATTGCAGCATATTTCTTTCCTTCCTCTTCCAAACTTATCATTTGATTCCTTCTTGGAGTTTCATGTAGTTATAGATCTTGCAATTCATGTTTTGAATTGTATAGTTCGGCTAGTTATTGATTCTATCATAAGGTGAATCTCGAATCATTTTAAAACTTACTATATATGAATGAATTGTTACAATCTCATATTATAGATACAAATAACACAATACTACAATTGGTTATTTTCTCTCTTTTCAACTCCTCTTTCACCAATTCCCATGTAAGAAATTGAAAAGTCATGAGATTAAATTGTTAAACGGAAGGAATTGAATGATCACTTTTGAACTTATCCTATTTGATTATTCTACTATTTCATGTCACTCAATTCATGCATGCGCTCTATTTGGCTGATCTATTGCTTCACCTCCAATTTTTCTAAATAGAGGTTTTTCAAACTTCTATATAAACTTATAATTCACTATAACTTGTATATATAAGTTATTTTTATTGTCCTGAATCTCTTACAATTATGATTCATTTCATCAAGTTAGTGAGGTGCTCATACAAATCTACTTTTGGAAACACCCATAAGTATCTTTCGCAAGTTAGTAATCTACATTAACAATTGTATTTGTAGGTTGATATCAATGGTCTGGCCTTTGTGTATCATTATGGAACCTTACTCAAAACACAAATTAATTTTATTTTCTGACTTTAGTAATGTGTTTGTGGATCAGACATTTATCATCAGTAGAATGCAGAAGTTGTCTAAGGAGGGATTACAACGTACAGACATAAGAATTGGTCTTATGAATGAAATCTTAGCCGCCATGGACACTGTAAAGTATGTCTTTTACCATTTATCATTATTTGCAACTATTATTTAGTTATATTTTCTTTCATATATAAAATGTCAAGTTGTAACAGTTTTGTTGTTGGTTATGGGGACTTGGCTTAGGTATTATGCATGGGAGAGTAGTTTCCAGTCTAAAGTACTGGTGGTCAGAAATGATGAATTATCATGGTTTCGGAAAGCATCATTACTTGGAGCGGTACGACATGCAATTCAAGATATTAGTGTTCCAATTATATTCTGCTGGGCTGTTAGAATTGTAATAATCTCAGGTTGCTCTTCTGTGGGCTGGTAGTATAAGTAACTAATATAAACTGCTAAATATCTGCTACATAAATATGGTTTCCATTAAGTAATAGCCTCTATAACTTCTTTCTCTTACAATTGTTTCTATCTAAAGTTGAATGAAGGAACCGTGATTAATTCATTGCCATAATAGATTGCTTCCTGTCCAACTAATGATTTTTATTAGTGAGACAAATAGTAGTACACTCGATGATTAGGTTTGATAAATGGATAAGAGACAACATTCTGGATAACTATTTTAATAAAATACAATACTTGATTACCTGCTCAATTGTGTAGTTGATGGAATCAATCTTTCAACGCGAAGGTAAGAGAAATGTAACATGTGATGAATGATAGATGGATGATTTCTGAACAAAGAATGATTTTTACTTAACCACTTAGCAGCCCACTTTTCCAAAGGGATGATTTTTGCCTTCCACTTCCCTTTTTAAATAAAGTAAAATCTTACTGTAAGATTTTACTGCAGAAATATCTTGATGTACAGTTTTCTACTGTTGCAATTTCGTAAAATATAGATGTTGATTGTTGACTTGTAGTTTTTATCCTGGTATTGATTGTTGACTCCACTCTTGTGTTTATTGACTTCGTTTTTGGCAGTGCAATGGATTTATACTAAATAGCATTCCAGTTTTTGTAACTGTGATTACATTTGGAGTCTTCACCTTGCTTGGAGGTGATCTGACACCTGCTAGAGCTTTTACATCACTTTCTCTGTTTTCTGTGCTCCGATTTCCTCTCTTCATGCTTCCTAATACTATAACTCAGGTCAGGTTATTCTCATTTGCACCTTTTTGTTTACTTAATTTTGCAGCCGGATGCTGTCCTATGTTTTTGTACTCTCCATTCCTCTTCTTTATCTAACAAAATATTATTATTGTATAATCGACAGAATGGACTAACTTATTTAGTTTATGATGGATAAAAAGAGGGAAATGAAAAATTTGCTTACTTTTACTGTCGTTTTCTTAAATGAGTTAAGTGGGAATTAATGCTGCACCATTGTAGTTCACTTTGGCCTAATTCTTCTTTTTTGTGTGTTAAAGGTGGTTAATGCAAATGTATCTCTGAAACGACTAGAAGATTTACTCTTAGCAGAAGAGAGAATACTTCTACCAAATCCACCTCTTGATCCAATTTTACCAGCTATCTCAATCAAGAATGGATACTTTTCTTGGGATGCAAAGGTCCATATGCTTTTGACACTCTGATGCGCTTATATTTCATCATTAAGTGCATATATCTGTACTTGCTGAAAGGACATCTGTTCACTGAAACCGTCGTGCTGGAAAACATTTTTTTATCATTTTTATCAATTGAAATGAACTCATGTTGATGTAGTATTAAAATATTCTTTTTCCAGAAGTGTGTGATGGTGATACCAAATTTTGTTGTATTTGATATCCTTAGGAATTGTGAAGGTCTGAATTTCCTAGAAAACAGCTGATAGTTTGATTTTCTTTCCTCAGGCAGAGAGCCCTACATTGTCAAACATAAATCTGGAAATACCTGTTGGCTGTCTAGTTGCAGTTGTTGGCAGTACAGGAGAAGGGAAGACATCATTAGTGTCTGCAATGCTTGGAGAAATTCCCCCAATTGGAGATTCATCTATTGTTATGAGAGGAGCAGTTGCTTATGTACCCCAAGTTTCATGGATTTTTAATGCAACTGTAAGTTAATATTATATTTTATTTACTTGTTCATAACTCTTACAACTGTGAGAAAGAAGATAGAAAGGTTCTGAGAGAGAAAATAAGTTTGTACTAAAAAATCAATTAACAAATTATTCTTGATCTTTACTTAGGATGCATTACAACTAATCTAAAGGACTTGTTACTTAACTCTCTCTACACTAGCCTTATTCAAAATTAAGCTGCATGCATGGTTGGGAGGAGGCATTCCCAGGTGCTATTCGCCGAAATCCCATATTGGCCAGATATAAGAAAGGTAGTCCTTACAAGGCTTGGACAGTCTTATCCTGATAATTTTGTTGAATGGAGTTACACAAAGTTCAATTTTAAGATGGTACTAACATTTCATAAATATACTATTGAGCCACTCTTATTTTCCTTGGGCCACCCATATTTATCCACACTCAAGATGTCTAGTCCAGCTTTAGGCATGAGGGGTGTGTTGGGATATGTGAGCAATGCAGTGCTTCCACAGCTTGGAGGATAGTGATAAGTACCCAAGCAGTTGGTGAACCTATCCTCAAAAGTTAGCTATTAAAGAGGATGAACCAAACATTTAAATATTCCACCGAGCAACCCATACTACTCTATATGGGACTTAGGCACCTGATAATACCCAAGTTCCTATCAAATTCTTTACTTTATAAACCAGTTTTGTTTTATAAACCAGTTTTATTATGTTGAGTTTAGTTCTAAAGCCCAAATTTTAAGATTATGCTAGAGATGTTACTACTCTGGTATGTCCTTTTCTGATGATTTCCTGTAGTTTTGAAGTCCTGCACTGTGAATTTGGCAATCACCCCTTTCTGTTTTTGAGGATGTGAGTTAAAAATCTCTATTATTTATACTTGTAATAGAAGTTTTGGAAATTACGTGTGTTGGGGCTGAAAGGTTCTAATTTCAACAAGGGACAAGACTTAGGTACAGTGTTTTTGGTGATTCTAGTGTTGTTCCCTTGTCAAAATTGGACTTTTACGGTTTTACCAAAGTAACCCATTTGACTAACCTCAATATTAATTGTCGAGGTGAAACTCCAAAACTGGGAAATAACACCTAAGACACTTAATAGGGCTGCATATTTGTCCTTCACAAAATTCTGCTAGAGCTTACTCAGAATTGCATTTGGTGGCTTTTGTAGATTTCAGGATTGAAAAAGTTGAAGTCCTCAAAAGATGATTTTCTAATGAATTTGCATCTACCATATAAGTGATAGGTTCTTATTAATTCATATAATCGTGTTTGATCCAGTTTGTTGTTTGATCTTGTCAAGTTGTCATATTTATTACATTACAAATGTATTGCTATTAACCATAAAGTAACGTGTGTTTATTCTATTAACCATTTGATTATTATCATGTCTTTTAATGTGGGGCTTTTGATATCTGAAACTTTGTTTATACAGGTACGGGATAATGTTTTGTTTGGTTCTGTCTTTGACACAACAAGATATCGAAGGGCAATAAATGTGACTGAACTGCAACACGACCTTGAGTTACTTCCTGTGAGTGTATATGAGCAATAGCATTTAACTGCATACATTGAATGCTCAGTTTAATTCTTGAATTTATGTTGGTTGGCTTGCTTCCTTCTTTTTACTGACATACTCAATGACTAGGGTGGTGATCTTACTGAAATTGGTGAAAGAGGGGTTAACATCAGCGGTGGCCAAAAGCAGAGAGTTTCCATGGCTAGAGCTGTGTACTCCAATTCTGATGTGTACATCTTTGATGACCCCCTAAGTGCTCTGGATGCTCATGTTGCTAGACAGGTTACCTTCATGTCAACTGACCACTATAAAGAGACTTCCTGATATTTCTGTTGGTTGACTGTTCTGTCTCAAAAGTAAATTTATGCTATGGCATTGTCTTTTGGTCATCTTATATAAATCATGACTGTTTAATATTGACACCAATTACCACCTAATTAAATTGTTTGCTGGAGTGCTGTACAGTGTACATACACATGATCTGGCAATTGTTTAGTTCATCTATAATATAGTATTATATGATTAAATTTGTGACTTAATAGTATTTTATGTCTATAGGATTTTATAGTGGCGGGGGCTCCTTTTTATTGATAAAAAAACATCTACTTCCTCTTTCTTTGACAGATCATGCCATGAGGCATGCCTTCTATTTACATTAGTTTGGTTCAATACTTTTGTTCTCTCTTTCGTATAACATGTACCTGCTAATATCTGCGATTTATCTGTGTTACATGACATGACACATATGCCATGGGGTCAATTCTATTGGTGAAATTATCATGCTCATGTTCTTAGAGATACTGAATAGAGCATGCCTTTAGTTTTCTCAGTTCTTTGACTGTTGCTTAAAATGGAAATATCTCAGTTTATGTCGTTGAAACTTGAAATTTGATTTACAATCTTAGTACTATCTTAAAACCGTCTAATCTGCACTGCTATAATATCTCAGGTTTTTGATAAATGCATCAAGGGAGAATTGAGAGGGAAGACCAGAGTTCTTGTTACGAATCAGCTGCATTTCCTTTCACAGGTTGATAGAATCATTTTGGTCCATGAAGGTATGGTGAAGGAGGAAGGAACTTTTGAGGAACTCTCTAACCATGGGCCACTGTTCCAGAAGCTTATGGAAAATGCAGGAAAGATGGAGGAGTATGAAGAAGAAATGGTAGATACTGAAACTACAGATCAGAAGGCCTCTTCAAAATCAGTGGCCAATGGGGAAGTTGATGGTTTTGCAAAGAGTGAAAGTAAACCAAAAGAAGGAAAATCTATCCTTATTAAACAAGAAGAACGGGAAACAGGGGTTGTCAGCTTGGGTGTTCTAGACAGGTAAGAAGATTAAATGAATGTAAATGAACTGAAAGATAGTGATTTGCAACCATTTGTTGCACCTGCACAAATTTGTGGGATGGAAAATGCCATTATTAGTTGTAACCCTGATGATCGACATCCATAGGAATATGGAGTACAGTGCATATTTATGCCTTTCTTTTTCCACTTGCACCCTTTTCGTTTACTCTTTATTGTCTTGGGCTCTTTTTAGGTACAAGAATGCATTAGGAGGGCTTTGGGTGGTTCTGATACTATTTGGATGCTATATCGCTACGGAAACCTTGCGGATATCAAGTAGCACATGGTTAAGCCATTGGACTGATCAAAGTGCTACAGAGGGTTACAACCCTGCCTTCTACAATACGATATATGCAGCTCTATCATTTGGTCAGGTATTGTTCTCTTATAAAATCTCTTTTTAACCCTCAATTTGATTGAACTGCATCTATGGAGCGTATTAATTTCAAATTGCATATTTCAGGTTTTGGTGACTTTAACAAACTCTTATTGGTTAATCATATCAAGTCTTTATGCTGCCAGAAGGTTGCACGAAGCCATGCTTAGCTCCATGTTACGGGCTCCGATGGTGTTTTTCCAAACAAATCCACTCGGAAGAGTTATCAACAGGTTTGCAAAGGATCTAGGTGACCTTGATCGTAATGTAGCTCCATTTGTGAATATGTTTCTAGGTCAAGTGTCCCAGCTTCTTTCAACCTTCATCCTCATAGGCATTGTCAGCACAATGTCCTTGTGGGCAATACTGCCATTGTTGGTGTTGTTTTACGTAGCTTATCTATACTATCAGGTATAATTACCACTACATTCTTGCTTTTACTCAATTTGAATCATATTTTGAAATAAATTCTTTTTCTCTTATAATTTCTATGTTCTAGAGCACTGCTCGTGAAGTGAAGCGCTTAGACTCGATTAGCAGATCTCCTGTTTATGCACAGTTTGGAGAAGCATTGAATGGCTTATCAACAATTCGTGCTTACAAAGCATATGATCGTATGGCCGATATAAATGGGAAAGCCATGGACAACAACATTCGATTCACATTGGTGAACATAAGTGGAAACCGATGGCTTGCAATCCGATTGGAAACTTTGGGAGGCCTCATGATATGGCTTACTGCAACCTTTGCTGTCATGCAGAACGGTAGAGCGGAAAACCAGAAAGTATTCGCATCCACCATGGGGTTGTTACTTAGCTATGCTCTGAACATTACTACTTTGCTTACCAGTGTCTTGAGGCTTGCAAGTTTGGCCGAAAATAGTTTGAATGCAGTTGAACGGATTGGCACTTACATAGATTTGCCCTCTGAGGCTCCCTCTATAATTGATGATAATCGTCCTCCTCCTGGCTGGCCTTCTTCAGGCTCAATAAGATTTGAAGATGTTGTTCTTCGCTACCGACCTGAACTTCCTCCTGTGTTGCATGGCTTGTCTTTCACCATTTTCCCAAGTGATAAGGTTGGCATTGTTGGGAGGACAGGTGCAGGAAAATCCAGCATGCTTAATGCTTTGTTTCGAATTGTGGAATTGGAACGAGGAAGAATATTGATTGATGATTGTGATGTTGCGAAATTTGGGCTTGCCGATTTGCGTAAAGTTCTGGGCATCATCCCACAAGCTCCAGTTCTCTTTTCAGGTATTTGTGATATAATAATTTTCTGAAATTATGTTGTAGTCTTTGATACCAATGCTAAGGCTATGTTTCAGATTCATCTGTCCAATATAACCAAACAAAATGTTTTCAATCAGGAGTTATTTGTCAAGTTGCGCAATTAATATATGATGTTGAAGAGGTGTTCGATGCATCTTAACTTTAAATTATTAGAATTCGAATTAAGAATAGTCAATACCCTGGGGTCCCTTCACTAAATTATTAGACCAAAATAAACTTTGATAAGAATACTCAATAAAATTCAATTAAATTATGATACTGATAGAGAGATGAACACTGATGGATGATAAGATTTTTACACCCAATAAGAATACAGGAATGATTTCTGGGCTCTCGATAATTTCATTTGTACACTGGAAACTGCCTATGGGACCATTTGGTAAAAGACAAAGGAATATTTTGGTATATATTTAATTAAGCACTTGATTAATAAACTCTTGTTAAATGACAGCTTGTTCATAAATTGACTGTCAAATTTAATGAAATTAATTAAAAGTAGCTTATAAGATCATAATCACTTTTATTAAGTCCAATTTTGATTAAGTCTAAGTATAAATATATTTATGTGAAGATAATTAAAAAATATGATACGACTGGAAACTGCTTCTGCCACGCTTATTTATTGGTGAGCTAGTTAACCTCATCATTGAAAAAACTCTGGCCAAATCTAGTCTAGAAATATTGCCTGAGCTTAGTGGTTGGAGCAGGCTCAACCTTGTTTTCTATCTGTACAACTGATAGATAGACTAGCTATATTTTGTCAACTTGAATTATTTCATTTTTGTATTTTAATTGTTTACCAAACATAGAATATAAAAGCGAAATAATATCATTGTAATAACATTAAGCTCGGCTCACACTTTGTAGGAACTGTGAGATTTAATCTTGATCCTTTTAATGAACACAATGATGCTGACCTCTGGGAGGCTCTGGAGAGGGCACATTTGAAGGATGTGATACGTAGGAATTCTTTGGGGTTGGATGCTGAGGTAAATGCAAATAGGTGTTTTGGTAGTGGATGTTGTGTTACTGAGTATTGTTGAAAATGGTAGCATTCTCGCTGACATTCTATGTTTAAACAAGTCCTGCTTGAATACACCATATAATTGAATTCGATTATTATTGAATTCACCCGCCTTTTGCTTTTTGCTGGTTGCAAATATTTTTACTGTGTGTGGTTTGTGATATCTTTATCACTTGTGAGGGCTTTAGTGATTTGGTAGTGTAGTCAAACATGCATAACTGCTGATTAATTAATTGAGTAATTGCATAAATGAGTTAATGCTGAATTTAGAATATGGGTGCTATATATTCCTGGTATGTCCATATACTTTGTCTCGTCACCTTTGGGATTAAATTCTTAGACTATTACTTCGTACTTTTAGAATTTGGCTTATGAGGAATTAAAGAGTCGTGTTTGGTTTAGAAAAAAGTGGCAAAGCAGGCAATCACCTCTCATCTCTTGGTGCTTGTTTTTGCTGCTTTGTGGTGTATAGGGATGTGCATAGTATGAGATTATGTGCCAGAGATCTCATAGCCGTACATCCTCTATTCCAATGAGCAGTTTATCGAATATTCCAATGATAGGGGATTGGAGGCTCCTGTTTAGTTGATGCTTCTCATCCCTGGGGCTTGGGTTATGTCATTTCCTTAGCCTAATTTGGCATCCTAAAATGATAAACTGTGTACCTACTCTATTCTGGATATGCTTTAGAAGTGTGGATTATCCATTTCTTGTTTTAGAAATATATATTGTTGGAACCAGTATTTATTAGTGAAAATGTGTGGTATCAAGGTATCCGAGGCAGGAGAGAACTTCAGTGTTGGACAAAGGCAACTGTTGAGTCTTTCCCGGGCTCTATTGCGTAGATCAAAGATATTAGTACTTGACGAAGCAACTGCAGCAGTTGATGTTAGAACAGATGCACTCATACAAAAAACAATCCGAGAGGAATTCAAATCCTGTACAATGCTCATTATTGCTCATCGCCTTAACACTATTATTGATTGTGATCGGATTCTCTTGCTTGATGGTGGTAAGGTATGCGCTCAATATTCCAACCATAGAGATGGCTAACTCATACTATGGCTAATATCCTTTTCACTGTTGAGTTATACTACTGTCACAACCTTAAATGTCTCTCTTTACTGAATTTTTTATTGAAAATATGGTGCATGTTTACTGAATCTTTTATTGAAAATACGGGGCTTGTTTGTAAACTTCTTTTTGCTTGATGGTGGTAAGGTATGCGCTCAAAATTCCAACCATAGAGATGGATAACTCACACTATGGTTAAAATCCTTTGCCACTGTTGAGTTATACTAGTGTCACTACCTTAAATGTCTCTCTTCACTGAATTTTTTATTGAAAATATGGTGCATGTTTACTGAATTTTTTTTATTGAAAATATGGGGCATGTTTGAATAAACTTCTTTTAAAACACAAACAATTACGCTTAAAAACAATTTTCGGAGAAGAAAAAATGACATAAATTTCTTTATGAACTAATTTTTGCTAATACATAAACTTAAAACTCAGAATTTGGGAAAATTATAAGAAAACTTTTATAAACAAGCAAGCTTATGCATTAGTTAGTTTTTGTTTGTGGAGAAATTTATTTCATGATTCTAGATAGACCCATGGTTAATCATCTTTTGATTTTCTAAATGGATGGATGATGTTGTGTATCTAGTCTAGTCTTACTCCAATGTGAACTAGTAATGTCAATGGAAGCTTTTTTCTGCAAAATTGATATTTTGAACTAGTTGTCATTATGAATGCAGACTCCCTTAAATTTGACTCAATCTTTGATCTGATAATGGCTTTAATTAAGTGTTATATTGATGCTATAATTTTATGTTTAAAGGTTCTTGAATATGATACCCCTGAGGAGCTGCTGTCAAATGAAGCTAGTTCTTTCTCTAAGATGGTCCAAAGCACAGGAGCTGCAAATGCGCAATATTTACGCAGCTTAGCACTTGGTGGGGATAACTCTGAAAGACAAGGAAATAGGCATCTAGATGGACAGAGAAAATGGCTGGCTTCTTCTCGCTGGGCTGCAGCAGCCCAATTTGCTCTCGCTGTTAGTCTCACCTCATCCCACAATGACCTACAGCGGTTGGAAGTGGAAGACGATAATAGTATTTTGAAGAAGACAAAGGATGCCCTGATAACTTTACAGGGGGTTTTGGAAAGGAAGCATGATAAAGAAATTGAGGAGTCTTTAGACCAGCGTCAAATATCCCCCGAGGGATGGTGGTCATCTCTTTTTAAAATGATTGAAGGTATTGTTTCAATCTATCTTTTGCACACCCTTCATGAGCACAGATTAAGCAAATCGAAATAATTTAGAACTCCAATTCATATATATATATATATATATATATATATATATATATATATATATATATGCACTCAGGAAAACATTTCTCTCACTGTCCAATTCAAGTTTCTGAATTAAAAGTTAAGGAGCACCGGCACCTCTATTGAGTAGTATAATGACGTGATTGACACTTTTTAAATACGACAGTTGTTGGACATGTCTTCAACACGTGTCAGCCACATCTCAACCGTGTCACAATTATAAAAAACCATTTCAAACACCACTTCCATTCATCTTAACATGGCTTGAGCACAAATAAAGAGTGAATTGAGACTTAATTATAGACACCTTCTAGATAGGGCTTATAGACAGAGTGTTCATGGAAAATCCAATCTATATCCAATCCATTATAAATGGAATGGATTGGATTTAAAATCCATATCCATTTTAACTAATCAAATTTATTTGGATTTTTTTAAATCCATTTAAAGTAGATTAAATCTACTTTTTTAATTAAATTAAATCCACTTTGTCAATTACCTTAAATCCATTTTGACATGGACACCTTAAATCCATTTTGACATGGACACCAACTAACTTGGCTTGAACTGGACCTAAGCCAACTCAACCTGGACGCGGACCAACTCGGCTCGACATTGGCCCGAGTACGCTCAGCTCAACATCGGCCTGAGCCCAGACGACTGGACATTGGCTTGGACACGCTTGGCTAGACATTGGCCCGAGCCCCTCTCGGCTCGACATTGGACCAGGACCTCTCGGCTCGACATCGGCCCAGGCTCGGACGGCTCGACAATGCCCGGGCCTGCTAAGCTTGACATCAACCCAGGCCCACTCGACTAGACATCACCCCAGGCCCGCTCGATTCGACATCGGCCCGAGCCCAGACGATTCAACATTGACCAGGGCCCAGACTGCTCGACATTGGCCCAGGCCTGATCGGCTCTACATCGACTCGAGCCCGTTTGTCTCAATATTGGCCTTGTCTCTCTTAGCTTGACATCGGCCAGGGCCCACTAGGCTTGACATTAGCCCAGACCTGGTCCGGACCACTCGACATCGGTCTTGGCTAGATCAACTTGACATCGCCCGAGCCCACTTGACTCGACCTCGCCCGAGCCCGCTTGACTCGACATCGACCCATGCCCGCTTGACTCGACATCGACCCATGCCCGCTTGACTCGACATCGGCCCGGACCAGCTCGGTTCGACATCAGCCCTGGCTCGGTCGTCTGGATATCGAACTCGAAACACTCAGCTTGACATGGGCTTGGAACGGCTTGGCTAGACATTGCCCTGGACCAACTCGGCTTGATATCGACCCCGATCGACTCGGGTCGACTCCATATCGACCACTCAGCTCGACTTGGCCCAGGGTTGACTCGACTCGACTTTGGCCCATACCGACTCGATTCGACTTGGGCTCGGACGACTCGTCTCGACGAGAACTTGGGCCGATTTTTCTCAACCTGGATCGGGCCAAGTCAAAAACCAACCCAATATGCAATTTGAATAATCCAAAAATGTATCCAATCTATATTTATTCATATCCAATTAAATGGATTGAATTTAAAATCTAAAAGATTGTAGATAAATTCATTTAAATGGATTAAAACTAATATGGATTTGGATAATTATGGATTGAATTTTATAATTTAAATTTTTTAGATTTGGATAATTATGGATTGAATTTTATAATTTAAATTTTTTTGCCCATCCTTGCTTCTAGACGATACTATTATAAAGAACTGAAAATAAAATAAATAAAAGAAAACAGCTTGCATTATAAATTTTACAAGACTCGTAATACTTTTTTAGGTTTGTTTTCACTTGACTCTTATTTTAATTATTTAGAGGTGTATTTGTTAAAAATTTATTGTGAAATATGTAAATTTTAATTCTCAATTGAGAATTTTGTTATGTTGATTATAAATTTTTGTTGTGTTGTCTGTGTATATGTTTTGGACATTAACATTGTCTTGGTGTCTGTGTTAGTGTCATATCTTTGTATTGGAGTCGGTCCTTTATAGATTAAAAGTAATTTTTCGGATATATTTCATGGTAAAGTGAATGATCATGTAAACATACCCTAAAAGTTTAAAAATAATAAGTTGCCCCCCATGCAACGTGATGGGTTTCTGAAGAAAGCATTAATTTAGAAGGCCACAACATGATTTTCAGATTTGTCTGTTTTTCCCTAATTTAGTTTGGTTAGATGGCTCAGATAATTTTACTATACTGATTTTACACCGGCGTTTCAATGAAATTTTCATGATCAAGAATCTTGCGATTTTGATTGTGGTTGGAGATAAGCATATAATTTCATATTTAATGTAACTGGATCTCTTGTGCCTCTGTATTAGGTATTGCTATGATGAGCAGATTATCCAGGAACCGGCTCCATCAACCAGACTTAGGTTTTGAGGACAGATCAATTAACTTTGATGAAATTGATATGTAGGGAAAGTTGCACTGCTTCAGATATCAGCTCTTCTACATATCTGATAACTTCTGATGAAATTGGGAGACCCAAGTTTTTGCTAACTCTATTTTGGCCCGTAGCTCTAGCTCTACAACCGAGCTATTATATTATAGGAAATGCAAGATATTTTTTAGCGAATAGGACTTATCATTTGTTTTGGTGAGTAGAACATTTTATTTTAATATCTACTGTACTTCTGCTTGAGTTTATTCATGCATCTTTCAAGATTACAGATGCATAAATTTAATACCATCTTACATTGCATGGCATGACAATTTTTAGATCGTAGCATATTTTGAATTGTTTTTTATGTACATATTTATTCGTAACTATTTTTTATTACAATAACTGTTATAGTAATTGAAAATTTTAACTGTGTTAACTGCTTTATATTATATAAAAAATGTTGTAATGTCTATGTTTCAGCTGGTTACTTGTAAAGGAAATGTTATCAGAGAAATTTCAATTATTTTGGTTGATTAAAAGTTTCCACTGACAATTGGTGATTTTAAACCCTTTTGTTAGTTTAATTCCGACGACGAGTGGAAAAACAAGACATACATTCTTAATCTAGTTTGAGAAGAGGTATATGAACAACTGTGTTTATTTTGTGCAAGAAAGGAAAGAAAAAGTTTTCTTAATTGCTCGTAATCTTGTAATCCTGAAAAGAGTTTGGTAGACTATTAATAAAATCTTGAGAATCATTGAATTCCATTCACTTAAAAGTGTTTCCTTTGGAGGAATTTTTTTTTAAAAGTAGTTTTTCTATTTATGAAACGAATATTTTTATTCAGAATTTGAAAGTTTTTATATAAAATATGTTGTATTAACCGAGAATCTTAATTGATATAAGTTAGGACTTTCTTAACCAAAATTATTAGGTTATTTTTCAATCAACTAGGTTTCTTTTATTGACACGACTATTTTTTTTTTCATTTGTTTAAGTTAATATTTTTTAGTCAACAATGATAGATTCTTTTTAGTTTATATTATGAAAATTATTTTTTCTTGATGTAGATTAGGATTGTTTCTTGGTTAAGGTTTGTCAGAGAATTTTCATGACCAATAATAGTGAGATTGCTTTTCTATTAATATCAACTATAGAGATTGTTGTAGTTATTTTTGTTGATGCTTGTTGTAGTTATTTTTTTTTAATTAATATTTATAGAGATTTTTTTTATCAATGTCACTAATGTTATTTTTTATCCAACCTTGATCAAAATTTTATTTAATATTGATTAGTGAAACTTTTAACTAATTTGAAGTAATATTTGTTTTTGTCAGATAAAAGAATTTCTTTAGTTGACATCAATTAAAAGTTTGACAAAAGAAAATAAAAAATAATTAAAATAATCATAAGTAACATTTAGTGAAAATAATTTTATCTTATATTAATTTCGAAAATCTCTTATCAACGTTAATGGAAGTTTATTGAATAAATCTTGGTAAAAAAATAATCTTCATTAAAATAAATTAAAAATGTAATTAATTAATATTTTTAATTATTAAAATTAAATTAATTATCTGTATTAAGTTATATTCCAATTTTCTATTCAAATAATAAACAAAATGTTCAAAAGATAAAAATAATTTAAATTTGATAGCTATGAATTTCTCTATTAAAATAAAGTCTAAACAAATTATAAAATAAAGAAAGTCTTTAAAGTGTGGTTGGTTCCTTATTTTATTTTTTACTGGCCACTGTAAGAAACATACCCTTACACGCTCAGTCCCGGATTCTGCTTATCTTTGTTTTGTTGTAGAACGTCATTCTTCACTTTTCCAGCTCTTGTTTTGCGACTGCACACCATTTACTTTTTGTCTCGTTCAGTCGCTTTCTAAGATATGAAGGAGGCAGAGATCAAACCCTGCTTCAAAAATCTTACAACCCTTACCATTTATTTATCCTTTCTTATTTTCAACTTTCTTTTAACTATGCCATTTTGACTTGTTCATATCACACAAATTAATGGAAGGCCCAAGATATTAATTATCTCAACTGGCTATGGAGGTATTCAACTTGTTCACGTCGTTATTGTACAACATTCGATTTGCCTGTAACAACTTCGTGTTGGTTTACAACAACAAAGTGAGCCCCCGTTCAATACGCAAGCCTACTACAACTTACTTTATGTATCAACATTTCCCTTCAAACACCAAACCACCAATAGTAAAAAAATCATAAAAATAATAATAATTCAATATTGTGAAACCAACTTATAAAAACAATTAAGTCTTCAATGAGTTATTTATTACAATTTTAAGATTGAGATATTTGATTGAACTTTTACTAACAAAAAAAATGATAGAAGAAAGGTAAATAAGTCAAATTTTGTATCTAGAAACAAAAATTCATCTTATAAGTTAGATTCTAAATAGCTAAACCACCGTGCTTTGAAGTCACTCTTTAATTTCATGCAGAGTACCCTAAACACATTCTTAAGATAACTTTTGGTGTGCATGTGACATGTGAACATGGATACTCAATGTTTTATATTTTTTTATTGGTGTTTACAGTGTACTAATATCACAGAGTGCATGGATATTTTTTTTACAGTAAACATTTATAGGTTTTTACTGAAAATAGTGATATAATTGATATTGACAGTGGATGGATTTTGTTGTGTGTGCAGTAGAAAAATATCCATAGTTAGTTGATTGGAAATGGTTAAAATGATTGAATAAGAAAAATAGAAAGAGGGTTGTGGTGATTTTATTGCAGAGAAGAGAGGAAGAGTTGGCATCTGTGTCACACATTTTGTCTGATGGTCGGTCCATGAATGCAGCGGGAATAATGCTTCCTGTTTTCTCTTCTCTCTCAAATCATTCTCCTAACTTCTTATCTATATAATCTCACCATATTTTATTATACTGTGTTTTAATTAAAAGTATTCATTTCTTTGTGGGGAGAATATCATGCGGTAGTGTTTTAATTATACAGTATTAAGATATTTTTATATTTCCTATCTTCTAATTATTCAATTTATTTCGTTCTTAATATATAAATTCATTGTTTTTAATATTTTTTCACATTCATTTAGGAAATAAATAACTATTTTTTATCACTCTTAGTATTGAAATATTAGTTTTATAGTATAATATTTTTTTATTTTTTTATTGATTCGTGTGTAATTTTTTTTCTTTTGCATATATAGAAAATGTTTAAAATAAAATTATTTTAATAATTATATCTATTCTTACTTTTTAATAAGTTCTTAAAGTATAGTTAATTTAAGTATTTTTTATTTTTTTTATGTGGATTTCTATTATTTGGGGAATTTGGAATCATATGAATAGGATAATTTTCAATAATGCAGTGGTGGATCCTGTTGAAATTTTTGCTTTGGTCCAAGTAAAAACGTGGGCATGGGTAAGTTATAAATTTCCAAAGTCAAATTTCTCTTATTCTGATTGGTGTATTAATGCATATGAATGTTTAAAATCAATACATTGATTATTAACGCCCTTTCTTTGCTTTTGGTTGGATTCTTGGTTTGCATGAGAGGAATGCCCTTGGGGTACAACTATAATCATAATGGATGCTTGGAAAATGCAGTAGATAGCAAG
>Ga0123342_1000014_pt1 | contig 149678 bp, 65 predicted proteins | sample Turbeawhitnodule_FD_89960 | JGI IMG/M metagenome (GOLD analysis project Ga0123342, IMG submission 89960) | Root nodule microbial communities of legume samples collected from Mexico - Turtle bean Mexico white nodule | ecosystem: Host-associated > Plants > Roots > Nodule | place: Mexico: Nepantla... | reverse complement strand
TACACCTGAAATTGTGTTGCAAGAACATAAACCAGTTGTTCTATTTGCTCCAAGACAGTACCAACACCTTCATCCAGCACAAGGTTCTTTAAGAACAAGCACACATCTATTTTCTATTGAAAACCTTTTCAAAACCTTTCCAATCCTCTTTCTCACACAAGAAATGTTTTATCTCTGTTAAAACTGTGATTACTCAGCGTCTCTTCATGTGAGAAAATCATTTTATTTTATAGAGAACAGTTCTTAACCACTTTTCAAAAAACAGTTTCAGAGCAGTTATAAGACAACAGATTGATTCTAAAAGCAACAAGTTAAATGTTAACAAAACTACCAGCTCAACTTAACTGAAATAACAGACTGAACTTTAGCTTTGGTGCCCTAACAGAATTTCGAAAAGTCTTTTAACAGAGCAAAAAATAAACCTATTGTTTCTCAAGAAAACAAATTTATTTTTGTACTGAATCAAACCTTTTAAGAAAACTTTAAAAAGATTTTCCAAAACCATTTAACCTCATTATGTGCTTGATCTTACTACCTTGATTTGGCATCTAGGATGGGTCATGCAGCAAAAGACAACCTTGAATACACACAACCCTAAAGTACAAGATCATCTAAGACACATTGCAACCTTCAAAGCAACCTAGCTAAAAACTACATCAAACACACTAAGGCAAGGTAGAGATGAGTTTCATCCATCTTCAACAATGAAGACTCCTTTAAAGTATATGGGGATGCTTGTCGGCGGGTGTCATAAAAGAAGAAGTTTATGGGAAAGGGTGGTGGAGAGCGTGAGGAAAAGATTGGGAAGATGGAAAGGCAAGTTTATCTCTATGGTGAGGAGCTTGTGTCTGATTAAATCAGTGTTATCCTCTTTACCCTTATTCTATTTGTCGTTATATAAAATGCCTGTCATGGTAGCCAATGAGGTAGAGAGCTTACATAGGAAATTTTTTATGGTGATGGGGCTCAAAAGGAAGGAAGGTAGCGTGGACGTCGTGGAAAAAAGTTTGCAAGTCAAAGGAGAAGGGAGGGTTAGGAATGTTAGAGATAATGAAGTTCAATATTTCTCTTTTAGGAAAGTGGATGTGGTGGTTGGGCACCAAAAAAAAAAAATTGTGGAAAGAGGTGTTGAAATTGAAGTATAGAGGTTGAAAAATCTCAAGGACTCAAATGAATAGTAGGACAGATTCCTTGTAATGGAGGACTCGAAAGAGATATAGAAGTTTGACGGCTGGAAGGGAAATTTTGAGGATAACTTTTTCTGGGAGGTTGGGAATGGGAGAGAGATCATGTCGTGGGAGGACAAATGGTTGGGTAATGAGAGCCTAAAAGATAGTTTTCGAGGTTGTTTTCCATTTGTTATGACAAGGAAGACAAACTGTAGTAGGGAGGAGAGTGGAACAATAACCTCAAGTAGGTATGGAAGATAGAATGGAGGAGGAGCTTGTTTGATTGGGAAAAGCATCAGGAGCAAAAGTTGGTAAGGTTGTTGGAAAGCAAGAATATCAATGTGGAAAAGGAGGATCTATTGGTATGGAAAGAAAGTGATGCATAGAGTTCTCAGTTAAATTTGCGTTTAATACTCTAAAAGGAGAAGAACAAGGGGAATGAGTCGTTATGTTTGAGAGATTTTGGAGGATTAAGGCTCAACCATCAGCCCATTTGACAACTTGGAGGGTGCTGGAAGATGAAATAACAACTAAAGTATATCTGGCGAGCAGGAAGATATTTTTGGACAGTATCATTTGTAATATGTGTGGGGAGGAAGCGGAAACAACGTTGCATCTTTTTTATATTTGTAGGATAGTGTGGTTGATTTGGTCAAAATGTTAAGAGTATGGTAGGTTTGGCATCAACGGTTCATCAGGAACAAAAAAATGCACTTCTCGCAATTTAGGATGGCATAGGAAAGTGAAATTGTCAATCAAATCTAGCGATGTGTGGATAGTAGTCGTAGGATAATTGTGGAAGCAAAGGAATAAAAAGAATTTTAGAAATAAAAATATTTACCACATTGAAATCTTCACGATGGCACAACTGAAGGTTTAGTAATGGGTAACAACAAAGGTACGTTTATCGTGTTTTTCTTACTCAGATTGGTGTCTCAAACCTCGTTTGTATGAGGTCTATCAAAATTAATAAAGGTTAGACGTGTGAGTGTCATACCAGTAGAACAACACGGTCTCTCTAGATGAGGTGGTGTAGTCGAGTTTTTTTGTAACTAGGGTGCGAAAGTAGATGTAAGAGTCGTGTAGTTTTATGTTGGGTATGGAAGATTAGTTTTCATGTGTGTTTTAGATGTGGTGAAACTTTGTTATTTCTTGTATAAGGATTGATGTATCCTTGAAATACCTTTATTATTTTACTTTGATAAAAAAAAAAAACTACCAACATATTAATACCCTTTATATTATCTATTTATTTAGTTTCTATACATAGATGTAAAATTCGTGGTGAAATAAATAAAAAAATTCCTCCATCCAAGCCCAAAAAGGGTTCACAATAAATAATGTAAAATAATTTCTTTATGTGTAGTTTTTAATTATTTTTTTTTAATTTAATACAATAAATATAAATTTTAATAATTTAAAATTAAAAAAATGATAAATTAATTATGAATGTGAAAAATAATAAATAAATAAATATGTTTTTACAGAAACAAGAGACTTAAAAAGAGAGAGTAGTACAACACGTATTGAAACATTTTCCTTTGACTGATGAAACTAGGTAGATTAGCTAAACGGTCAAACTGGGAGTATTGTCACTTTCAATGTTCCCCTATTGGATTAACATTTTTATGAGTTTTCTGTAAGTAGTGTGCTTAGCCACTGTTTAAAAAATTCAAACAGTATTCAACATTAATGCATTAAAAGATTATAGAACAAAGTACACTTTTATTGTATTGCAATGAAAAAAACTCTTAATTTCTCAATCAATTTCTTGAATTAACCTATTTTATACCCTAAATATTTTATTTTAATACAAGATAATAACACATTTCATATAATATATAATTAGATGCAAACTTCATCTTATAAACCGATTTTACAAGATTGAGATACACTTAAAATTCATTTTTCAATGTAATATCATCATTATAGTTATTTAAAATATATCTTAAATAGAGTTGGTTAGACTTCTCAGACCACATACTATCAAATCATTATTAGACTATCCATTATATAATTTCACACACGTTGAAGAGATGTGTTGAAGATTTCACCTCAATTAAAAACAATAATATTTTACAATATATAAACGAGTATAAATTTCATCTTATAAATAAATTCTTACAAATATGTATAAATTCTTACGAATATGAACTGATTGTAAAGTTTAATTGGATTTAAAACTCTAGGTAAAAATGTTAATAAAAAATTCATTTAAATAATCAAATTTAAATACATATTTTACAACTTTATACAGATTGATTTTGATACGTTATCTCCTTGAATACTTCTACTTTACTATAATTAATTAAATCATTTTCACTGTAATTTTGAAAATATATTATTAAAATAAATAAACTTGAATTATATTACAATTCATGGTTAAATGATATTATAATTGAAAAAAAAGAAGTATATACGCACACAAAACTACTAATTAAAATAAAATAATGTTGCAGTAGTTAGTTGATGTGTTAGTGATCATTCTTATCTATTTAAGAAAGATTAACTAACTCTGAACCTTTTTATTGATTGATTGGAGGTATTAAAAGCAATAATAGTAAATGAGTTTTAGGCACATATATGACAGAAGCCATCCACCATGTATCTAGTTTAGAACTGTAAATAAAAAGTGATATGATGATAAAGATTATGCTACATGCATATGCATTAACTTTCTAACAACTGCTTGAGTAGTGATTATGCTGGTGAATGATGAGTGGAAATTATGAGGATTTCTTTATGAACAGAAGAAGAAGGGGGAAAAAACACTAAAGGTATGAGGGGGGCCATGCCAGTAGCACACCATGCTACTGCTAGAAGTGTTTAGTTACTGTGACATTTCAATGCTCATATGAGAAGGTGGTTATGGATCTAGAGCCCTAAAACTCTCGTCTGCATATAATTAATGTGGTGAAGAATTGTAGAAGGGTAATTATACACAGAATGTAGCAAAGTTGATGAATCATGTTGTGTGGTTTGCATGCACAAACATAACAGGGTTAAAGGGCTTCTTTTTTTAGTCTTACTTTGTTCTGTTTGTTATAAGAAGTTAAAATAAGTATGCATGTTTTTCTTTTAGAAAAAAATGACCAAATATAAGTTTCTTTAGGGTTTTTATGAAATTTAAATATAATAATTTAAAGAGTCTAAAAAATTATATCATTAATTCGTTTTTTTTTTTTAATTTCAAGGCTCACTCTAAATTTATAACATGAAAGATATGGTTAAGTTAGATGTTTCGGACGTGATTTTAATTATTCCTATTTAGAAAATGTGTCTACTGATTTGATATTGATAGTGAATGTTTTGATTCAAATTTTTGGTGTAGTTATAGTTAGTTAAACATATTTTATCTTCTGGTCTCTTAAATATATAAAAATCATAAAGAAGTGTAGTATTACATTTTCCAATAAAAAGGAATGAGTTTTAATTCTTCAATAAAAAATTCGTTACAGTAGCAGCTAACATTTTCTTGAATTATAAAAAATTAGTTCTACAAAACTCTAATGATATGTTTTGAAGATAGAAAGACAAATAATACATACAGATAACAACGTATAAGTTTACTTTCTTTAGTTGAAGATAAAATGGAAGAAACAAAAGTGGACTTCAAACAATAAATAATTTTTTAATACACTTAGCACATTTCTTTCCATCATTTTAAGTGAAACGGTATCTCTCTTGAGAAAACATCCTTTCCATCCCTTTCTTTCATTAAGAAGCTTTTGTGAAAAATAAATGCTACTCTTCCGAAAAGTTTCATAATAGAAGAAATAGAGAAAAGAAAATGGAGAAGCCGTTTCCTCATATCATGCGTCGCCATTACTGCAGTGAAGAGTGTGGGAGCTAAAAGACTTGATCCAGACATTTTTTACCGACTGGGGAATATTATTAACAGTTGTTCCTCTGCATGACATTTCCGTAAAAGAAACTATCAAGATTACTTGAATTCAGAGAGTCATGAAAAGCCACAACAAAATATGCAACTCACGTACAAGTTACAACCAGCATATTTTGTTGTCCAACACAAGAAGTATATTTTGTACACCTCACAACAAATAATAGTGGAATACTACATTTGCAAAGGATCTGTGCAGCATATAGCCATTGCAAGCGATACTTGACTACAACAAAATTATAAATATACAACACTTCAAGTTACAAATTTACAACAATATCCTAAACAAAATCGTGATAGGCTTCATTTACATCGATAACAAATATTGTATGATTGAAATTGCAATCATATACATCTCTCAAATCATAGTTAAGAACTAACAACGAATGAAGCTCACTGAATCAATATTTGTAAACACCTAATCCGTGTACGCCGGATGAGGAAAAGAAAAATACAACCCAGAAAATATGAAGGCGTTGTAATTTTCATTCTAACATCTACAAAATAATATTTTATTCTCTATCACTTGTTGAGCATTCGGTTTTTAATTTTAATTCGAATTTTTGGACCAGTAGATGTGCCTTCAGATGGATCCGGTTTGATATCAATCTTTTTGGTTTCTAATTTAGAATTAAATCCGCTGGGCTCAACAGATTTAACCTGTCTAGCAACGTCCACTAAAGCTTCCTCTTTCTTACTCGACAAGTCTACAGAGGATCTCTTCGCTTCATCACTCTGAAGTTTTGCCATTTCTTTTTCCCGTCGTTTTTTCTCCTTCTTTAATCGTTTTCGCTCCAAATATTCTGGATCATCATGGTCTTTATTACTTTCCCGTTTTCGTTTCTTTTCCTTGCTTTTGTGCTTTTCCTTGCCACGAGCAGAAATTTCTTTACCTAACGATTCTCCATCAGGATCAAATCTTGCAACTGAAAGAGTTTGAAGGCTGGCATATCGTCGTGCATCCGCATCTACATTGTTATCCTGGATAATACTGGACGATGACGGATCTTCAGGCTGAGGTTGTGAATAAACTATACTTGAATCAGCAGTGCACTGAAGTTCTTTGACCAATTCATCACCGTCACTCAAAAATTTAGCACTACCAATGCTAGCAGTCATGCGCGAACCACGATCATGCCAAGAATTAACTTCATCTATATTGTGATTACTGATGCTAAGAGTCTCGGCAAAATTCCTCTGCGGTGCATCTACAGAAACTGAACTGCTAGCTCCATGATCCATTTCATTACGACCACCTAAAGAACGTTCAACCACTTGATTATCAGTATCAGCCCTACTGGTAGCAGAAGATTGTTTGACCTTTATTTTAATGAGCCTCTTTCTTTCATGGCTATTCGATACAGTATCTGCTTCCTTGGAAACTTCAATTGGAACTTCCATTGGTGCTTCCTGTGGAATTTCAGTAAATCCCTCTTCAGCTTTCTCTAGGGTCGCTTCCTTTAGAAGAGCTTCAATGTGCTCCTGCGGTGGAGCTTCAGTAGGTTGGTCCTTAGAAGCTTCGTAAAGTGCATCGCTCAAACCATCCAGGCCAAGATTTGGTGTAGGGTTTTGGGTAGAGCTTGGCAGATCCAAAGGTTTACTATCCGAATCAAGAACAAAAATGTTCTTCTGATAGTTACAAGCTTCTGTAAGACTCATATGCAACGTTCTATTTTCCCTGGGAATCCCATGAAGAGTTGGTGGTCTGCAGACAAAGAACCGAATAGAGTCAATAAAATTTCGTTTTTCAAATACAGACAAAAGCTGAAGTGTAAATATAAACACGTTCAGAACAAAGCGTGTTCAGAATCAGCTAAGCTTGTTAAGAGAATCTTAAATTTTTGCAAAAATAGCAGCAAAGTGAAAATGGTTACTGACCATAAAATATTAAGACTTGATTAAACTGAGAAAATGTTTTGTTTTCATCAATAATTAAAAAAAGTATCACATTATTTTCATTTTACTTCATGTTACCAAAGACGTGAATATCAAATGAAAGAAACAAAAAACCGTTTCACCTTCCCTTGTAAACAGAATAAGTAACATTTCTGTAATTATTTGGTAACATCAAGAAATAAAAACAACATTCTGCAAATAAAACAGGCCATTATATTCTAGATTAGATTCATTTCATACGGAACATTATCAAACTAAACCAGAAATAGTAAACAGCTTACGTAAGTACCTCTCTAATTGCATAAATTTAAATCCTAAAGAATCATAGTTACTCTCAAAACGTTTGCCAGAATTTATACTATATTCAAATTCCATAATTGGACAAAATATACATAGGTAAAAAAGGTAAATAGAGGGACTAAGACCAATAAAGAAGTTCAGTTCCTAATAAATTATTTCCAAAAGCTAAATGAAACAATTGGAGAATTAAAAGTCACAAATGAACTGCTTTTGTTTTAGCACGTAAATGCAATATTCACAGAATACATTAGTTAAAAAATAAGCAAGCTCGCATTTCATTTCAATAAGAAACATATACCTTCTAGCAATTATTTGTAGTATGCAGAACAGATAATGCCGGAGAAAGACATTATTAAATGCAGTACGCCCTTCCAGTAAATTAAGCATAGAGACTAGAGTTTGGCTTGTAATTTCCTCATCTGAATTCAATCCATCCCTCATCTGACATAGCCTCATAACATGGGTGGCTAGCTTTAACTGCCCTGCAATCAAGAAATGAAATTTTATTACATAAAAAGGGGCAAGTAAAGATGGAAAAAGGGGGAAAGTAAATATGAAAATGAAAGGAAAATATAGAGACAGGCTTGATTCTTTCAGAAGGTTGTCCGTCTTAAAAAAAAAAGATAATTATGTGCCGCAAGATGAAACTTGTTTTGGGATTGGGGGATCAAAACTAGTTTGACGAATTTCTCCATAAACCTATCTAAAGGAAAAAAAAAATAAGAAAAAAAATGAATTTGGACTTCTTTGAAAGCTAAAATTTAAGCATAAGTTAAAAATAAAAAATTAGAAAAATTATAAAGAGTGTTTCTGCAAATTAGTTCATGCATAAGCCAATTTTATTTTTAGTTTGTGGAGAAACTAATTTCTATTTTTTTCTTCCTAGAAGGAACTTACGGAGAATCTCGTCCAAACAGACCCTAGGTTTATTCACTATTTTTTTCTTATTCTTACTATATAGAAACCTTTTAATATCAAGATTTAAACAATAATTATTTTAGACAACTATGTATGTTATAAAACTTGTCCAACTTAATAAACATTTATATAAATATTTTATTTTTAGCATTCTGAACCAATTTCTTGGTTTGCCACGCATCTATAGATCTGCCGCTAGGGAAAAGATTTACAACCTCTTAAGGAATTCTCCTCCTCTAAGTACTTGATAAATAAAAGCAATGCTGAATCCATGCCCTTGCAGTGGAATTCAAGATCAAGGAGTGCTCTACTTGCTTCAATTCGAACTTGCCACAGTGTCTTCAAGTCACGAAAAGGCTTTACAAGTTCATAAACTCGATCCTGAAGTAAAGATGAAGCCATTAGAATCTTTGTGCCAAACTTTGAACGGAAGTTTGATGCTCAATAACAAGGTACTTACAAGAGGAATGAACCCCGAAAGCTTTAAAGCAATCTGGGTCAATGTTCGGATACAACTGATAGTCAGGATTCCATTGTATATTGGCATGAGACTAGCAGAAGAGACATTTCAGAAATGTAAATATAGTTGCAAGTAAAATTGATAAATCCACTAGAGTAAGCAATGCATCATTTCACCTATCAAATTGTAGAAGCCGGTCAATGCGTTTGAGAAGTGATGACAACAGGAGAATACTCTGTCAAAAGTTTGAATCAGAAAGAAGCCTAATACTCAAATCAGTTTGCTAATGGATAAGATTATCTTCAAGGGAGTACCAACCATATTAACAACAAATATTAGTTAACAACTGTTAAATATATATATATATACACACACACTTCAAAACAAGCAACCTTTGCATAGTTGTAATACAAATGGAAATTGCACAAGCTAAAAATCGCACTTTCCACCAACAAATTATCAAATCTCAATACTTCATATTCAACTACTAAAGTTTTAGCTAATAGAAAGGTACTTAAGGAGATTTGGTACAAATGAAAGTAAATAAACTCAGGAAGCTCACAACAGTATATTAAATTATTAATTCAAGTAACCAAGAATATAGGAAGAGAAAAATAGATTATGAACCTGTTGCCCAAACTCAAGCTCACCAACTGATTGGACTAATGCAGAAAGCCAGAAGACATCTGAGTAGGGATTCCCATTGTTGTCATTGTACTGAAAAAATACGAGGATAAAATACATGATCCCCAAAGCTGATTATGCAACCTCTATATAGCTAAAAGCTAGAAAACTTCCCAATAAAAGTAATCCCGCTAGCCAACCAACATATCTTCAATCAATAGAGTAGTGATGTATGGAATGAGCAATAAAAAATAGTGCAATATTACAAGTACATAAAGGAGCTAAAAACATATATAATCTGTTGATTACCCTTGATTTGGCCAGCAAAAATAGCCATAGAATTATGGAAGATGGCATTGTGGCAAATGGTGAAAGCATGACAACCATGTGAAAAGCATTTATAAATAATTGCAGTTAAAAATACAGAACAGAAACAAAAATGAAGGCAAAACAGAATGTAAAAAATAAAAATACTAGAAAGAATCAGAAAGACAGTGATGTTCACTGAAGGTGAAACCTATAGTTTCAGGCTGAGTAAGGTTTCACAGAAGAAAATAATGAGGTTTGGGTTTGAGAGATGGAGCCACTTGACAAATTAGTGATTTTTTAGTATGGTATATCACAAAATTCCAGAAACCCATTTTAATCAGAATAGCGAAAAAACTTGCTATCACTCGTCCATTGTCTCCCAAAACTGCCATGTTCTTTAACTAATTCAATTAAGGTTCTTAAGAAAGTTAAATTTAAACCTAACTCAACCCTACAAAAATGGTTTGGTAAGGTGAGGTTAACATCCACTTATATATTATAGTTTAGTCATATAGTCGATGTAGAATTTCCAATACATTTCCTCACGTTGAAGACTGAACATCTTGAGCATGGGACAAGGGAGGAACCCAATAATGAGTGACATGATATATTCAACAAACTTAACTAGAATAGGCTCTAAATGACTTGCTATTATCTAAAGAGTGTGGGGTTTAAGCCTAGGTCAAGCCTACAAACCCGGTTTTATAAGGTAAGGTTTGCACTCACTTATGTATTTTATGTAAGATTTCCAGCAAAGGTCATTTCATAATATTATTTTCAATTCAACTAAGTATCCTATCCAACAAAAAACTGTTGATAATTACGTAATTTAATTATTAGCCCACTCACCAAGTAGCTCAGGTGCATTGCAACAGAGAAATTGAAATTATTTGCACACAATTTCTCTTGTAGATTTCTTTCTGTAACCATTATCCATGTAATAAGTGTATCTACAAATATTACACTGCTAATTGATCATTTCACTTGCTCTCAAAAGTTTGCTCCTCAAATCTCACGTTTGATATTGGGAGCAAGTTAACCACATCCTGTTGTGCATGTCAGTCCGACCTTCGTTTAGAATAAAATCTAAGTCTCATGTTTATTTCTCCTCAGACTTCACTCTCAAGTCAGAACCTAAATTCTGGTCTTCAAAAAAGCTGGTAAATAACCCCACTGCAAAATATTTATCAGTCCCCTCACCGCAAATCCTCACCTCCTGCATGAGGGCCCAAGGTTTGTTGCTCAAGAGAAGTGATGATTGGTTTGTAAGTTAAACATTTATCATAATCTAAGCTACACCCTCAATGCTGGTTAGGGAGATTCGTTAAGTGTTAAAAAAATTGGAAATTTGGAATGACTAAAGAATGTAGTAAATCAATACAAATTCTATATGCAATTGTTCAATCTATTTATCTCCAATCACGCAGTCTACATGAATGATATTATCAGAACTCAGCAAACAATATTTATACTGGGATTGAAGTTCAACAGATCTTCTTGTCTCTTCAGTCATTAAAAAACCAAAAACAGGGCCTGCAATTGCTATCCCCTACCTAAGTATGTCCTTGTTTACTCTGCTTCCTATACAATCATTGAAAATAGGAAACAAAGTGAAAACAAGGTGAGCTTTTCATAAGTATTTATGAAAACAGGAAATGAAAAATAATGTTTTTTCAAACTAAACATGTCCTTGTATTTACAACAAGCTGCATGCATTAGACAAGAGGAGTTTTGAAAATTACGTTAGTTATTATATAGGAGTTATAACATAAGAAAAGGATAAGAATTATTAGCCCATCATTTGTCTCTTGTAAATTGTCTTCGTAATTATTATACTAAGTAGTGGTGGTATGTAACCAGCCTGTGTATAAATATTGTTCAGTTGAGTCTGCTTCACTCCGATATTCCCTCCTAAAATCTCAAGTATAACTTGATGAATACAAGACACTATAAATATGTCCTATGAGAATTCACTATTTCCATTTCATGGTTATATCAATGTCACATTAGTTGCTAAGAAAATAATCCATACAGCAGGAAGTAAACAATAACCTTCAATAGCTGTAGAACAAACTCAATAGCTTCTCTTGGGCTTTTCCTGTCAGCGGCTCTAACCATGGCAACAGCATGTGGAATAGCCTACAACAGCCATTTATTTAACCAAAAATGACTTGCCAAGTTTTAGAAGTACATCAATATACAATTATTTGTTATCTATCCAGACGAAGAACATGCATACCAGTTCAGAATTACAATCACACAAGGTAACTTTTAAACATATCATAAACAAGGCACATTCAATATTAACTTGTACCATCGTAAAAGAAAAAAAATGTAAACGATCACAGATAAGGGTCATGTTCATGGATAGCACTATAATTTGTACAAGGGATATTTCATGGATGACATTATAGTTTGTAAAAGGGATATGGGCATCTTAGTTCATGGATGACATTATAATTTACAAAAGGGATATGGGCAGCAAATTTCCTAAGGGTGGAGCAACCACAGTAACAAGCTTCAACATTCCTATAGAGAAAAGACCAAGCAATCACCAGATGATAACACAAACTGTAAGTTTGAACTAATATATATATAGGCCATAATGCACACAAGTTTTAGACACCATAAAACTAGAAGATAGAAGAAATCAAGAGCACACAGAAAGTAGTTTGTAGGAGAGAGGTTAGAAGCATCCTAGGTGTTAAAAGACATATCAGAACCACAACAGCCATTATGAGAAGTTTGTGTCCTTTGCATTGAGACTCAAAATATCACTTCGCATATAATTATACAAGTTCAGAAAATGTTATAATTCCCAAAGCAATCATTTATTCTTTCAGCATATCAGAATGATCATTGTCTCCAAATGAAACCCATCCACTACTGTTTTGTATTTTATTTTCCACAAACCATGGAATCAACATTTTTTAGAAGCTTTAATCATTTGGGTGAACAGGTATAACCAACATAGACATATTCACTCCTACTTAAACCTTTATACAGTATATATCTGGTGCTATTTATTGTATCACGTGATAATTGAGGAAACAAATACCGCCGAGCACACCACACTTACCTCTCTGCTTTCATTTTAACAAGCAATGTACTGCCTACAGAGTAAAGCTACCAAAGTTCAATAACATGGCATGGCATGTACACACTATCATGGAAATCAGACAAATATAGCGCACTAGATCATAAAGGAACATGCATCCATTTACACAAAATTAAACTCCATTAAAAAATTATAAAAAATGAAACGACACTTGATGGAACTCAACAAATATTCAAAACATAATTAATAACAAAAATATTACAAAATCACATCTCATCACATCAGGAGTAACATACACATCCTACCTCCTTGCATTACCTCAAGAACAAAATACTCGGCAAAATCGTGAAAATCATTTGGCCTGGCAATAATAGTACAACAAAAATTGTCACTGGATGTTGCCAAAGTTAAATGAGAAAAGGTGAACAATAATTTTCATAGTCTTACTTTGGGAGTCCAATGTCAGGATCAAACCTCCTACTCTTGTAAAATTTCACCAAATGGAGTAGACCAGAAAAATCAGTTTCCTGTCAGACAATTAAATGATGACATTATTCACATTTCAAAGAATTACACCCATTAACTTCACTGCTACAGTGATACAAATGCAACAAGTAGTAGTCATACATATGGCATCACAGTTATTCATGACAATGAACAACTCTTGAATGGATTTCAAAGTTGTAATGGCAACCAGATGTATGGCATACTTAAAACTTAAAAAGCAATGTTCCCTTTTTTTCTTGAGTACAGATATTTACTACAGCACTGATTGGCAAGTTATTAAAGTCCATCTATTGTATCAAAACCAGATCTAAAATCATTGGTCAAACCTACTTGATTCCCACTATTTAATATGTATCCCACGGGTCTTGAATATAGACAAAAAATAACTAGCTCATACTAATTAAGAAAGTTAATTAGCATCATTTAATAGTACCTATCTCATTTAAAACATAAAGTTCTTTCTTAAACTACCCTTCCTTTGAACTTGATATAAAGAATATAAAAATCATTTGAAATAAAACCTCAACTAAATGAAGGGTATTTTGGGAACAATCTCATAAGATAAACTTTGTTGAGATTTATGTATATTTGGGATAAGTGATTTTTTTTTTATTTGCTTATATTCAACACAGGAGGTATTTCATAAAATTAAATGCAACAAGTAATGTAGCATTTGAATACCTCAGATGCAGAATTTGCCAATGCAAATGCCGCTTCAATCCGTACTCTCCAAAAGGCCTTGAGTTAGAACCAAAAGACTAGAGATATTAATTTCATATTTAAAAGCTACTAATGAAAGCACATTACAGAAAGGAAATCACCTTGGAGTCACTGAGAAAATTGTTTAGGGCATTTACAATTGAAAATGATAGTTGTGGTGATGCCTCAAGGGCTGCAATTGCTTGTGCCTGGGCAATAACATCTTTGTCCTTCTCTAATTGATTGATCTAAATGAAGAAATTAACTATCTATAATCAATAAACATGAATAACAAAATACTATAAATAAAATTATGAAAGATGCAAAATACAAACCACACAAATGAATGAGCATGATTTGTTTCTAAAACAGCCAAGAGAGAGAATGAAGAAGGCTCGAGAGGTGAATGAGTATGATTACAAAACATTGCATCATTGCAAGTTTTATGTAACTGGGTCTTCTAGTTTCCCAATAGAATACAAAATAGTTCAAGAAATAGTTGCATGATATAAAACTGAAAAAGAAACTTCAACAAAGAGAGATGGTTCAGCTAGACACCCAATCTTAATTTTCAAAGAACACTTCATATGAAGTATTCAAACACCACAAATGCTAAAGACCAGAAAAGGAAAGTACTTGCACATTCATTCTAATATAAGACAACAAAGATTAAAAATCTGCAACAGGGTAGGATGTTAAGATCAAATAGCAAGGTATACAACTTGAGCCCCACATCAGAAGAATGACTTCTGGTGTTTGAATTTATAAACTCTTAATTGGACGAAGCTTTTCATATGAGCTGTAAAAGAAGTACCATGAATGGGATAAGGGTTAGTCCACAGCCAGCTTATATAAGCAGTGGAGCATGGTAGGATGCTAGGGTTCAGTTGCAAGGTATGACTAAAGAGTCCCACATTGAAAGTATAGATTCCTAGTGTGGGTTTTGTAGGCTCTTCAATTACAATGGTTAGCTTTTATGATGTGGTTTTCCTAAGATTCTTATCATAGGATAAATAAACTAGTTGTATACACATCACAAATAAAACACAGAAAGAGGACCTAATTAATTGAAACAAGCGGTGCCTCTAACAGCATAGCAAAATTACATCACAATAACCCCAATAAAATCAACTTGATGTAACAATTTATCCTTACCCACATCTGAACTGGTTGGTTAAAATGAACCTCAGCAAGGTACTCCATATCAGGATCTGCTCTGATCCATAATAAAGGCGACTCGGTACTGCCATAACAGAAAAAATGTCAGAAACCAAATCATAACAACGACAAATTAAACCAAAAAAGATATGCAACTGATATATACTTTGACCGCACGTCCATGGAAGGCACGTCACCATTATCATCAGATCCATCATGTTTTAATCCTTTCTTGGGCTTCTGAAAGCGTCTAGCAGCAAGCTTTGAGTGGCATTGTATTTCCAATAGCTGCCATGCTTCTCCAGCCATTGGCAGAATTGGATGGTCATACATACCATCAAGTTCATATACCCTGATGCTCATCATACCAGGCCATCCAGTATCTCCATCTCGATTTTCGGTATCAGGATTAATATCAAGACTGGATGTAGTTGAAGTCTGCAATGCTGTACATCCTCGCAACACAGCCAATTCAACCATATTCTTCCTTTTGTTATAGGAAAACCCCATCCTTAGCAACAGCAAGAGGTAACTCATCAGAATACATGTACAGAAAGCATTCCAAAAATTAAATAAAGAGTAACAAATAAATCCTTGTTTTATACCTTAGAACAGGACATCCACAAGAACCAACCCACCGTGGAAAGAAATCCTTAAGAAATGGACGTTCAAGATTCCCAACCTTATTGGCAAAATGTCGAAACTGTGTATTGAAATTTTTTATCAGTCCCACATATCAAAAACCCATTAAGATACTTCAGCTATTACTGCATTAAAGATTAAACTGCATTTATATAAGGACAAACTTATTTAATCTATCACTGCAATTTAAAGCAAATTTCATCAATTTGCTTGTCCACCTTTTATTCATATTCTTTGACCAAGCAAACGCATAAGATAGAGTGACATTTCAAGGCCTATGATGGGCAGCTCTATTCCAAAATGGAGTTTGCATACAAGCTGACTTATAAAGCATATGTAAAATGGGTAATGCCTAGTTTGCAACTCCCGTTGAGATAGAACAGTTGCTTCTGTAGCAAATAGTTTGTAGTCAACTTTAGGTCCATTACTTATTATTGAACTTAATTACTCTGTATATCCAAGATGTACTGATGCCACAACAATGTCTTTTTCAGATAACAAAGTCTTGGTTGGTTTATAACCGAAATTGTAAAGAGAAGAAAATTGGAATCATATTAATGAAAGTTTAGTAAAATGAAAGATTGATAAAATTGGTTAATAGTAAAGATTGGTAAAATTGGTTAATTGTAAAAATACCCATGGTCGAGTGATATATATATCTGTCCTATTCATGCTAATGCGATTTTATAGATAAACCTAAAAGAAGTGGTTATGACACAATATAACATTTATTGAACAGAACCAACTATGCATAGATAAATTGTCAACGGCTCAGAAGCCTTTAATAATTTCTAAGGGGAGAGAGAGATAACAAACTATTCTGTTAATGAAAAATTGTTCTACAGCTCCTTAACTTAAATATAATTTCAGAGAAGCCTCATGCCCATAATAAGCCACATATTTTACAGAACTAAAAGTACATTACCTCCTTAGTACTTAGAGTCTTCATGGAACGCGTTTTATCTTGAGCCCGTGAAACTATTGTTTGTAAAATCTAAACATTGATAACAAGCAAAAAAATATCATCAAAACCTTCAAGCATATAACCTCCAAGGGAAAATAACAAAAAAGAATAACTTCATAGATAATGGTAAGGATAACAGAAAAGCACAGTAAAAGGATCATGTCAGATGATGAAGAATGGGAAAAGGTGGCCAATGCAAGGAGACCACTAGAAATATCTCCAGGGAAGGGATGCCTACTATCTAAGTTAATGAATAAGTACAATTTAGAATACTGTCCAAACACTGGTATATTCCACAACTATTCTTTGATATCAGCCACTATCTAAGAACAATCATCTCAACATGCTTCAACATATAGAGTTAAATCATAGACAATTAAATATAACAACCAACCAGAACCCAAGTAACTTGTTCTACCACTTACCCACTTTTCTTATTTTCGTAAAACCACATCAATGTACTCAAAACTTGAATACAATAATTTTAGCTCATACAATAATATTAAGTAAATGGTGAAAAATATATAACCATCTTTCTCCACCTATGATACTCCCACGTCAAATAAGTAATTGTAAAAGGTAAAGCATTTCCTGCTATGATCGTACCATGAGCTGTTTTACCAACCAAACCAACCAATGGGACCGCTAAACCAGTCAGGCAACTGGTTCAGAGAAACCATAAAAGCAGCCTGAGGAATCAACGAAAAAACTAGTTTCTTAAAACCGATTTAATAGTACATTATTTTATTTTATTTTCTTGAAAAAATCAACATCAAATTTGTTATTTTCTTTTTATTCTTCATATAAACTTATTATTAGTAAATACTGATAAATATTATTGAAATTATAATTTAAGTATGGTAACATTTTATTTCATTTGTTATAGTTATTTTAAATGTTAAAAACCTATAAATATATAATATATTATAACATCATAGAACTATTATATCTCAAACCACTTGAACCATGATTGGTTCAATGACCAGTCCCATTTCACAAAACATTGACTCATTATAAGAGTTGTGTGTACCCTTTTGAAAACTGAAGCCATATTTTAAAAACTAGTAGGACAAAGCCTGTAACATTTAGATATAAATTAGGATTCACAAATTCAATTTAACAAAAAACTTTTGTTTAATAAAACAGTTATCTTTCCAGGACAACCATGAGAACCAAGAATCACTTTACTACTCTTGTTTTGAAATTTTCAGTGCTAACAATATCGGATAATGAAATATATCAAGGATCCCAAAAACCCTTTATGAAAATATATCAGAAACCATAACAGGTTTTTATGGCACAAAAGAAAATACACTATATATATATATATATATATATATATAATTTAAAGAAAACACAAAATTATAATTCTAATGCAAAAGTAGTGAAGGACAACCACATGAAGCCATTGCATCTAAACAGAAAAGAAAGAATAAAGAATGGTACAGTTTTTATCGAAGTTGAGGTTAGGTTGATATCGCCAACTGGAAACCTCATTGGAAATGCAGCCAGAAACAGATAAGAGGGAAGTACAGAAGCAGAATGTGGGAGAGAAGGGCTGATTTATGAAAGAAGGGTTACAAATTGTGTTATAGGTTAAAATAGAAAGTTTCGCTTTAACCCTTAATGAAAAAAAAAAACACAAAACCCAAACGACCCTGTTTTCCAGCAGGGAACTGAATCCCTTATGTTAAACCTAGATTGTGTCAGCAGACGCGATCTGTTGCAATTTTGGCCTTGCACACAACAGCCAGAATCCTGAGATGCAAATGCAATCATGCAATTTTTTTGTGCAGGGGGAGCCACTGTGCACCAGCACAATATAGGCTTGAACGCACACTATTGGCAAGAACACACACTATTGATTACCATGGTTAAGACAAGTTCAGTATATCTAGAATGATAAGAGGACATAAAGTGCAAATGTTAAGGACTCTCACTCTACGGAAAGATTCAGGACCCATTTGCTTTTCCAACATCTGAAGAACAGCCACCTGCAAAGGGGTAAAATAATATTCATAAAATTCAATACTAATTAAGGAAACACATTACTATACTGACTCAATGCTATAAGATTACAGGTAGGGGGAGAACAAAAGGGAAATACTTACAGACTTCCAAGATCTTATTTTTCCATACAACCCAATAAACTGAGTTCCATATAAATCTTTGCAGGAAGCTGAACAGCTCAAAGCTGTCGCTCCACCATTATCAACTTTGCAAACAGCACAATTTGCCTGTAGATTGATTTACATTAGCACGCAAAAAATGTAATTACAATGTTAACTGTAGCACTTTCAACTCAGAATACAATGCTCTACAGCCTCAACCTAGACTGACAGATGAACCATGTTTAAATATCAAATGAAATTTTAGAAACAAACTTTGCTACAGTCAATTACACAAAGAAAACCCAAACAAAAAAGAAAAAAGCCTTGAACATTTGAAATTAAGTAGCTAATGATAGTTAATAATGTAAAAAATATTATTTGATCTTGGTAATAAAGGCAATATGTACAGCTGATATTTAGGGTTATTTTCATTATGAGCCATTATTAGGTTTCCCTGTATTATACTTTGAATAAATATATACAAGGGATTACATGTGTGACCAAACACACAACTTACAACAGATAAACCCTTTATGGTATTCATAGAGCTAGGTTTTCCTCTTCTATTTCCCACAGTGCCCATGTTCAAACGCACTCTTCGTGTGGCCTTTGCCCTCCTAAAATGAATTATTTTGGGCTACTCCAGACTCCAAAAAGGTTATTAATATTTCTCTCCTCAACTACATGAGTATCTAGTCTTTCCTTTAGAGACCAATACTTTCTTTTCTTCCACTACTGAAGATAACCCTCCAGAGGTTCTGCCTGTTGCTCAGTAGTAGCTCCTACTCCACCTTCACTTCTTATATACCATCGACGGACATAGGCACCATCAAAAGTGTCACCCATGATCCTTTAGCACCATCTCCTGCTCCAATTGCTCTTCCACCAACATTGTGTACACTTGAACCTCCCATTGTAATTCGCAAGGGTATTTTGTTCATTCATAATCCTAACCCCTTCATATGTATTTGCCCTAAACAATGACCGTTTATCTCTTCCCTATTTTTCTTTTGTCTCTTCTTTGGACTATGTGTTTGTGCCTAAGTGTAGAGGAGAAGTCACAGTTGACAAACATTAGAATCAAGCCATGCTTGCAGAGACGACTGCTATGGATGCTAGCAACACATCGGAGCTCATTTTGTTGCCTCAAACAAAACCACTATTGGGTGTCATTGAGTCCACACAATAAAGAGTGCACATGATGGTACAACAGATCATTACATAGCTTGTTTGGTGGCAAATGGTTATACTTAAAAAATTACCTAAATTATGGCGAACCTTTCTCCTATGCCCAAAATCATCTTTTCCACCTTTTTCTTGCCATGATAGCACTTGAAAAAGGATATAATCTAAATAAATTAATATTTTATTCAATTGATTGATTTAAAACAGTGCATCAGTAAATATTACCAAGAGATCTATAAAATCTTCTAACAGCTTCTAGTAGTATACTTAATATCCTACTATCAACACTTCCCATCAAGCTGGTGAATGGATGGATATCTATCATTCCCGACTTGAATATTAGATCATGAATTCGTTTGGTGGAAAGAATCTGTAAACAGATATGTTAAATGAAGCTCGGATGGGACATAAGAAGTAGAGATAAGGGAAAGTGTTGATTTATTTTTATGTATTTGGTCCTATCATGTTGAACTAGATTGTGAGCAATGCTAATAGTTGACTTCCTATCACTAAAGATCATTTAGAATAATTCACAGCCATAACTTACATACCCCATGTGCCATAGCTCAAATTTCAGCCTCTGCAGACCTTGCAACAACAATTTTCTTACTTTTCTAAGTCACCAAATTTTCACCCAAGAACATGCAATATCCTGAGATGGATTTCCTATTTGTGGTCGACCCTGCAAAATTCGTATCACTACGAATTATGTGTTTGGGTATGAAATCATGAAACCATTTAGTGGAAAGACCTTTTGTAAACAGATCTGCTGACTGAAGCCCAAAAGGGACATAAGTAGTGAATAAAACGACTATCAAGTTTCTCTCTAATAAAGTGACAATCTATCCCTATGTGTTTGTTCCTATCATGTTGAACTAGATTATGAGCAATGTTAATAATTGACTTACTATAGATTGTTCACATGCTAATAATGTGAGATCATTTAGAATAATTCTCATCCATAACTTACCCCAAGAACATGCAATATCCTGAGGAATTTTCCTACTTGTGGTAGACCCTGCATAATCTGTATCAATATCAGTGTTAAAAATATCGGATAACGGATCATATCAGAGACCCCAAAATTCCTTTATAGAGTTATATCGGAACCCATAACGGGTTATGGCGGAAGCATGACGATCGAAAAATATAATATATATATATATATATATATATAAATAACTTCAAAAAAATGCAAAAATAATGAAGGTATAGGTATAGTGGTGGCAGAGAGAAATAACAAGGTATAGGTATAGTGGTTGTGGTGTACTATGATAATAATTATATATGTTTTACTTACTTGGGCCCAAAAGCCTAATGTTAATAGTTGTTTAAATTAGGGTTGTCTTACCAGCCGCACATCAGTTTCAAAACTTTAGGGTTTTTCATTTAAATTTTAAAGTTTTTTATTATTTTAAAGCTGAAATGGGCCTTTGGCCCAAACTTTTGTGTCTTAGAAATTAGGTTTAGGTGTTCTGCAGCCTTCTTCTTCATCAGCCACACACAGCAACTTCAAGCTTCGGTGCGGCCGCTGCCACAATTTTTTCGATATTTTGGATATCTCTGATATTTGTTACCACTCCGCCATGAGAAATTCGATTCGCCACCGCCTTGTTGTGGCGGTGGTCAGGAATTCCACCACCGAAATCTGCCATGGCGACACCATGGCCGATAAGTGATACCACTGATCAATATACAACTCCTTTTTAACTTTTCATTCCTCTTGAACAATAATCCCCTTCCTGGACTTGTCCTCAAATATTGAACAATTTAGCTCATAGCTTGTAAATGTCTCTCCCTTGAATCATGCATGAACGGACTAACTACACTCGCAACATAGGCTATGTTGAGTCCAATGTGAGCTAAGCAAATGAGTTTACCCACAAGTATTTGATAATGGCCTTTATTTAAAGTAGAATTGCCCTTGTCACTTCTAATTCTATGGTTTCGTTCTATAGGAAGCAGTGTTATCACTTCTAATTCCTGACCACTGCCACAACAAGGCGGTGGCGAATCGGATTTCTCATGGCGGCCGCTATTGTCATGGCGGAGAGGTAATGGATATCGGAGATATCCAAAATATCGGAAAAAAATTGTGGCAGCGGCCGCACCGGGGCTTGAAAGAGCTGCGTGTGGCTGATGAAGAAGAAGGGCTGCAACGGCGGATGAAGAAGGTTGCAGAACACCTAAACCTAATTTCTAAGACACAAAAGTTTGGGCCAAAGGCCCATTTCAGCTTTAAAATAATAAAAAACTTTAAAATTTAAATGAAAAACCCTAAAGTTTTAAAATTGATGTGCAGCTGGGAAGACAACCCTAATTTAAACAACTAATAACATTAGGCTTTTGTGCCCAAGTAAAACATATATAACTTGTTATTTCTCTCTACCACCACTATATCTATACCTTCATTATTTTTGCATTTTTTGAAGTTATCTATATGTGTATATACATATATATATATATATCATATTTTTCGACCGTCATGCTTCTGCCATAACCCGTTATGGGTTCCGTTATAACTCTATAAAGGAATTTTGGGGTCTCCGATATGATCCGTTATCCGATATTGATAACACTGATAAGAACTTCAGTGGTCTTGCTCTCAATCTTATGTTTCTTTAAGAAGATCAAGAACATACTTTCTTAGGGATATAAAGATGTCTCTCTTCAATTAAGTTAATTTTATCCCAAGGAAGTACTTTAATTTTCCTAGATCCTTTGTCTCAAACTGAGCAGCAAGCTTTCCTTTCAATATTTGTTTCTCATGTTCATAATCTCCTGCAACAATCATATCATTAAAAGACTAAGGTAGAGTAAATTTACTTTCTAGAGAATGCTTGATGAACAAGGTATGGCCACCTTAACTCTTTCGATACCCCATGAAGACCATAACCTGAGTGAGTCTACCAAATCATGAATGAAGTGACCACTTGAGTCCGTACAAGGTTTTCTTCAAACTGCACAAATTTTTCCTTTCTTAAATAGGCTTAAAACCTAAAGGAATTCCCATGTAGACTTCTTCCTCTAGATGTCCATGCAAGAGTGACAACATCCCTACTATTTTCAAGCTTCAAGTTTTGATATTGGTCCAACTCAATCTATTGACCCTTTAATATTCCATAATATTTTACAATAGAGAGAGTGCCCTACTTGGCACCAAAGATCTTGCTTTCTAACGCATAACATGCAAAAATGTCCTGTCGCATGGAATAAGTATTTACAAGGTCTTCCCAAATCATCATGACCAAGACTAGTATGATTATTTGTCACCCAATGATCATCCTACGAATCCTAATTTGAAGTTTCATTCCAGTCAGGAGGAGCCTTTGACAGACCTTGGAAGATATCGACGTCTAACACAAGTTTAATTACCTAACTATTAATAGACCAGACATCACATGCATTTAGTGTGGTTAGCCAATTCCTAAAGGCCCCGTGCGATAGTCATTGGAATGTTATTGTATGCATCCTTCGATACATCAAGAATCACAGTTTAAATACATCCAGAATGTCATTTTGTAAACAAGCAAATCCCTTAAGAGCTTTGGTTGACCACATTCGTAACAAGCTAGGTTCATATCACATATATGCTCTAGCTTGAGGTGGGTGTAAAAGATGTTTTGATCTTAGTAATTAGGGAAATATATACAGCTAATAAGTAGGGATATTCTCCATTATTAGCCAGTATTATGGTTTCCTTATATTATACTTTGAATGATTATAAATAAAGGATTAACATGTGTGATTAAATACAATTTACAACAGAAAAAACTCTTCAAATAAATCAAAACAAATCTGCAGAGAAGGGAAAATAAAAAAATAAAATAAAAGGGGATAAAAAAAAGTGGTTATAAACAGCACCAGCCTCAAGAATACTTATGAGAATACATGAACACTACTCCAAACTACAAAGCATCCAGACCCCAATAACAAGTTGAACCACAAACTTTTATAGAAACCCATAAGGGGCACACGTTCTTTAATTTTTTACAATATAATGCATGATGAGTTAGCCTTTACATAGACCAGACTAAGCCATAAAGAAACACAAACCTTGTATCTCCGGTACCGTGCCTCATTATTTCCCAAATGTTTCTTGATATAAAAATCTGTCAAGAAGCCAGCAAGTCCATCCAAGAGCCACTCTGCAATGTGCAAAAAACCATTCACCAATCACACCAGAGGAAACACAAAATCTGCTCAATTTACAAAGAATCAACTCAAATTAAAACAGCAACCAAAATATCCTCTGTTAAGTTACCATCATTTGGTGCCTCAGGAGTGATATACACCCCAAACCACTGTCTTGCAAGAGCATATGCAAGTTTTACCCGTGTGTCAATAGTCTGTCAATAAAGACATAGGCTGATCATTAAGCTGGCATAGTAGTGAAATCATAAGCATAAAAACTCTCATGTACATGAGAAGCAGTTTTTTTATTCATTCAGAAAGAGTACAATTAGAAAAAAGAAAATCAACTAAAAGAATTGAAGTAATGAACTGACCTGGTCAATAACCTTGTCATCAAACAAAACTTGTGAACTAAATATACTCACAGAGGCTCCTAAACTCATTGAAGACACAGCCATCTCTGGCTCTATGAAAACTTGCGTATATGAGTCAAATGGGAAGTCTACAGAAAGATAATCCTTATAGCAGCTGCTCACCAATAAAAGTCCAACTATCCAATCATTATACAATTTATGATTAAAAAACAACCTGTTTCAGGCTAGTTAAATTTCAACTGTCAGACATCAAACCTGAAGGCACTATGGAAAAATTCCACTGTATTCCGCATCTTTGATAGATTAGGCATCAAACACATGTGTGATATGAGACTAAATTGGTGATCAGGAAGAATTTCAAATGGGGCAACAGCCAAAGATATCCACCTTGCAGCAACTGGAACATCCAATTTATAGACATATGTTTTCCGAGGAGGATTGTCCTTGCTTAAGACCTGAAAAAAGAAAGGAGGCTCAATCAAAAACAAATTTAACTCTGCAAGGAGTATAACACAAGATAAATTCTTATGTAGAACTATAAACTTAAATAGAGACAGAAGAGAAGCATTACAACAAAGGAAAAGGGACGAGAAATTTTCCTGAAATGAGGGTGGCAGGCAGAACAGGGTATCATACATGATCTATATTCCATTGCATATAGAGAATAGAATCAAGTAAAGGAATGCATCAATAATAATAACAATAATTATGTTTTCCAACTTAGACAGCATTTCTCCTTTATTCTTCTCTTCCACGAAATGGTAGTAAAAGATAAAATGTAACACTACTTCAAAATTTTGTAAAAATTAAATGAACTTTTCAACACAAAGATCTGAACTAAAGTGACAAATTCCTTGGATGAGAACTTTGACTAAACAAATCCATGACCCTGGAGGTGCGGTGAGCATGGATTGAACATGCGACCTTCAGATCTTCAATCTGACGCTCTCCCAACTAAGCTATCACCGCAAATCAAAGATGCCACCAACCAGAAACCAATGTCCAGGCAATAGTGTTGCAGAGTTGCATTAACCCCCCACCCCCTCGCAACAAATTGACAGTGATAACCATATATGGCTGACTGAGATTAAACGCACAAATCATGCATCAGCAACAAATTGAAATCCATGCCATATGTTGGTGTTGTGTCCAAAATGACAAGAAGAGTATTTTACAAATGAATTTTATCATTGAAGAAAAAAAAAACAGGAAACAGGGAAAAGAAAAGGGGAAGGTTGCATCCAATCCAAAGAGGAAGGAGAAAAAACAGAACAGCAAGCTCAATTTTCAAAAGATTCATCAGGCCTCACAGTATGCAAGAACATAACTTCAGGAAAAGCAGATCACAATTCAAAATAGTAGAACATTTTTCCTTTGAGCTATTTCAAGGGTCCAGTGAACGAATTATGAATAAATGGATTAGAATAAACCACAATATGCAGAATATAAAAACAAAGTCAGCGGATAATTCACTATTCTACCAGACATCTCAAGCTTAATTATTTGGCAGCAAAACACTAATCACGGGTAGGAAATCACTATTTCCAATATTAATAGGATAAACAAAAACTTTAACATCGATGTCTTAAGTAGAAAACTAGTGATTTGCAGTTTTCTACAGTTCTATCATAGCAGTCAGTCATTTTCAGCAATGAATACTGTCAAAAAGAATATTCATTGGATTTGAAGCCAATCATCATCTAACACCTGTGGAATATAAGAAGAAAAAAACAAAGTAGGCATACTCCAATTGTCAGGAGAAGGGAAACAAAAGAAATTCCAATTCCCAACCTGAGTTGACTTGAAGAAACATTAAATGTGCTTATCAACAATAGAAACAGCTACAAAATGTTATCAGCTTATGTAAAAATAGTATTGATTGTGCTTTCATAACTTAAACAACAGAATATTATTATCATTCATTGCTACCTGATAAAGCAAGAATCCCGTACTAACAGCCACAAGATTGTGTGATACTGTGAACTCCAGGTCATAGCTGAACATGAACAAAACAACAATAATTAATTCAAGCTCACGATGAACATTAGTAAATACATTTATAATAAAATGTAGGCGTGGATATAGAAACACAAATGGGGAAGTGTTAACAGTCCATACCAGCATCGTTGTGAATTGTCATCTATACAGGGGAACCAACATCTTGCTCTCCTTATCTGATTATCAGTATGAAGAAGATTATTTCTGAAGTGGATTCCTGTCTCTGCCTTTTCTATCCAATAGTCAATACGAACAATTCTCACATTCTGCACCCAACATCAACCTACATGAGAAAACACAAAAAGTAAACCTCACCAAAACTACTCATTCTCACATTTCACCGCCATATTCTCATGGAAGGATGCTGCACTATCTCAGCAATCAAAAACAATAACCTATTTCTTACAATGAGTAGGCCAAAAACATATAGAAATCAAAATGCAAAAATAGGGTGAAAATTTTGAAAGAACACAATAAGATAGAACTTGTGGTGACACCCATCACAAATTCATTCATGCAACATCTAAATAACACACATGAAAAGTCCAAGCAAGCAGAAGACGAAGTTCATAAATAGGTTGATAGTCCTTAGGATGAACTTGGGTCCAAAGTTTCATAAAATGGTCCGCAGCTGCAATTTCACCGGCAATGTCAAGGTTGTCTAACTCAGTGACAGCATCGCAACTGCATTTGTCTGCAATTCCCCACTATGTCAACGATGTGATCTCAACATCAACGCTTTTGGACTCTCCATGACCACAATAGTGGCTGAAATTGTCCACTATTTCCCAGAATATAAAGGATAACCACAGCCACAATTTAAGGACAGGTTGGTCATACAGAACCCAAACACATGGCAGTAAGTCTATTAGAAAATGTAAGTATATTAATATATATATAATATATAATGACATGCTAACCAGAGTCCTGAGGGCATTGAATAAGGAATTAAAAGATAAAAGTTTACTACTGCGATGTGAAGAAATGTGCTTCCCTATGATTTTTTAATGTGCTCCAATATGATTTTCAATAAAAAGTTTCTCTTATCAAATCCTTAAACAGTGCCCTTAGGCACTTGTTGTCAAGACCCCCACATAAATAAATAAATATATAAATACAATATAAAATTCAAATCAGAAAATACATATATATATAAATAATTATAAAATCCAGTCAGTGCCTAATTACTCTTAATAAAGGATAATTACAGGTATGAAGACCATGTTTACAAGCATATAGACAATTTAGCCCCATTGAGATTTGCTAATCACTGTAACTCTTGTTCCTAGAACTAAAAAAATTCAAAAAACTCTAGAAATCCTCAGATGGTACAAGGCTACTTAAACGTTAAAAACTTGGGTGATAATATTAACATAATATCAAAAGGCCAAAATGTCAGTGTGCGGTAAAATATAGCAGTAGCAGGAATCTCTTTTTTTAATTTCACTAAATCTAAGGACTAAAGTGACAACTAATCACATTTTCAGGGACTAAATTAGTCATTTGCTATATTATTTACAATTCGGTTGCTATGCATAGGGTTTACATTTCTCGTTTAACAGAACTCTCTAAATTGCTCAGAGACAGAGTTAGCACTGAAAGCTAGAGTTCATAGCAGCAACTACAACCTGTTTGGGCTCGGCCGAGGAGTGAAACCCGTTCTCGGGAACTGGTTGCTCCGGCTGCTGTTCACTTTCAGCCTTGGTAGGTTTACAGCAGTTAATGAGTAAATTGGGCACCAGCTCCTTCTCCAGAGAGGACATGTACACTGAGACAGCAGCATCGGCAGCAGAGCTAGGAGAACACACAGAACTAAACCTCTTATCATCTCCCACCTGCTGCTGCTGATGCGGGTAATACTCGAACTCCGTGGGCTCACCATCGACCCAAACACTCTCAATCCCTAAATTCTCCGCATGCAACCCTACGATCCCAATCTCCGGCACCGCAATCTCCAATTCAGTGTACCTACAAGTGAAATCAAATTGTAGATCGATTTTAAATACGCGATCTCGAACACAGTCTCAGCTGTAAGAAAACCTAATTTACAACAGCAGCGTGTGATAGAGATGCTAATTATGGAAGAACGGAAGGGGAAAAGAGAATTGCGAACCCGTGGACTAGGCGTTTGTCGATGTCGATTGAGAGGCATAGCTTTTGGTGGTGAACTAGGGCACCAGAGTTTTCGGGCTTGGGGTCTTCGTTGTTCTTGGGCTTGCGAGGTTTCGCCATAGGGGAAAGAGAAAGAGTGAGAAATGAAAATCGAATTCGAATCAAGGTATCTTTCTCTCTCTTCCAATGTGTCTCCCTCTGTGATAGCTGAAGTGATGCTGTATTTATAGAGAGATAGAGCAGTAGTAGCGTGCTTGAGTCAGGCCTAGACAAGCGATGACGATATAATGCCCTATCTGCAGACAATTCTTTTCAATGTTTTGCCGAAATTCATTTTAGGGGTAAATAAACTCGTACATAACAGTGTCCCCGTCAATACGCAAACTAATGAATAATTTTTTTAAGATATATTAACATAAGTTCTGAAAAATAATAACCTATTATCTTAAATTTCTAAAGAAAATATAAGTAACATAACAAGTAAAATAGGATAACATAATTTATAAATTTTTATTGGAAGATGAAGTTAAATTTTTATATCAAATTAGTAAAGTTGAAATTTTATGTATAATTGTTTAAATTCATTGTATAAAATTAAAATTATATAATTCTATAAGTTGGTATAATTATATAATTTGGTTTCTGATTTTGAAAGAAAAAATAAAACAAATAAGGTAATACGTCAAAAAAGTTGAATATCTGTTTTTGACATTTACATTTGTGAAACTATCTTCAATAGTTGATTTCTTAAGGAGTTAAAAACATCTTCAACCCATAAAATAAAGGTTAAATTTATTTATTTTTCATTAAAGAATTGTCTTAATTTTGTACTCTTTTGAGAGAACATGATATTATTTTGTTATGAGAAAATATGTAATACGTCAACTTTAGGGTGAGTTAATACACACAAGTTAATTATTTCTATAGTAGTTGTTGCCCCATTCTTAGAATTGAAGTATTTTTATATCTCCATTAATAATACATTTTTTTAATCTCGACAACAATCAAACATCAACAATAACCACTAAATGAATAGAAGTTAGAACTTATTTGTTATCATTAACTAACATATAAAATAATATCATATAAGTTGGATCATAATAAAGAATCTTAAAAAAAAAATAGGAGATTTTTTCTTTCTTAATAAATGTATTTGACATTTTACTAATTTGAACATATTAGGCAGCAAAATGAACTAATGAGTAGAGTTTGAGTGAAAATAAGAGACAACAATAAGTCAAAATCTAATTCATTTATAGATATAGATAGATATGACAATTGTCTTTATTTTGTTGTTATTTGAATTCTTGAAACTATGATGTTCATTACAAAGTTCTAAAATGTGTAAAAAGTAATTTAATTTTGTCCTTTCATTAAATGAGCTACTTAATTTTAATAAAATTGTATATGTTACACACCAATGACTAGACCTTGTCTGGGTACCGACTCGACCTTGTCTCTGGGTGCCGATTCGACTTTGTTCGAATGTCGACTGAACTTGGACTCTGGCCCTCTCAACTCGACTTGGATTTGTGTTGACTCAACTCGATCTGGCTTGGGTCGTCTTGGGCTCGGTCCGACTCGACTCGACTTGGGCTTGGACTGAGTTGATTCGACATGGATTCGGCCCGACTTAACTCAACATGGGTCTGAATTGACTCGGCTCAACCTGAGCTCAGACCAAGTCAAAATCCAACTCAAACTCCAATTTAGATAATCAAAAAATGTATCAAATCCATATCCAATTAAATGAATTGGACTTAAAATCCAAGAAATATTGTTTTTGATTTGAGATAAATTCATTTAGTTTGATTAAAAGTAATATGTATTTGGATAATTATGAATTGGATTTGATAATTTGGATTTTTTGCTCACCCCTATTAATAAGTTTGGTAAAATAATGTTGATTAATATGGTGTTGACACTTATTCCCAATATAGTATGCAAACTAATTGATATGAGTGAAATATTTGTATCTTCCTAAATAAATGAGTGTACTGTTTTGAATGAAGCAAATGATGAAGTTTTGCAAATGGAAGGTTACTAAAGTAATAAAATTAAGTTAACACAACTTTGAGGGTGCATTTGGTAAGGAACCTAAATAGTTTTTTCTTAGTATGCTAAGACAGGCATGGGAAGACAATAGAAAACTATGCATATTTGTTTTAATCTCCAAAAATATACAAAGTATAAAGTATAAAGAGTGTAACGAATTGGGACTTCATGATTAAGGTCTTTAACTATTTGGATAATGATATTATAGAGTCACAATTTACAACATAACATTAATTATAAATTATGTGATTTTTTTAAACAATTACCGTGAGGACGATGATCCAATTTTGTTTATATGCAATTATTGTACGCAATTATACACAATTAATTTGATAATGATAGAATCCCATAATTAGTGGATCACTACATAATTAGTTTGTAATTTAGATAGATGAAGTCTCCATACACTTCTATATATTTTCTATACATGAAGTGTCACACAAGATAATAAGCAATCTCCATTACTATGAGTATTTTTTATTCAATGAGCTCTTCCACATCGCCCCTCAGACTGGGTCTCCGTCGCCACCGCCCTCGCCGTCTCCGCTTTCATCGCCTATAACCCCATCGATGATAGTGACGTTTATCATCGATTTTTCACCAAAATTCTCAAATACCGGCAGCATTTTTCCAACAACGTTCGCTCCAACTTCCCCTATCGTCGGGGCGTCGTCATCCGCCGCTGATTCCCTTCCATTACCTTATTTACCTCTCATTATCAACTATGAGAGTTGCACATTCAAATTATACGTAATTATTGTACCTTATTTTCTACGATTATGAGAGGTACGTAATATATATATATATATATATATATATATATATTTAAAGGTTATGTAATATTTATACTAATGTTTACCTATGGTATAAACCTTAGTTATTTGTTTTTCATGTAAAATCATACAAATTTTATATTTGCAATAAAAAAATAAAGAAAAATTTGAATAGGGGTAAACAAATTATTTAATATTATACACAATATTGAATTTTTTTGTTTTTAACCATAATAGAATAAAAAATAAAATTATTTATTATCATATAACATTAAACTATATGTAAAAAAATGGTTTAAATTAAAATATATTTTTTTTATGTTCAAATCAAACAACTTATAATTTTTATATTTGATTGTAAAAAAATAACTTGAGGAGTGTAAGAAAGTATATAAGGCAGAGAGGCTAATCTTTTGTATTGGGTTTCATTCTTCCACTTTACTATGGGTAATTTTTTATTCGGAGAGCTCTCACAGGTCGCCTCAAACTAGGCCTTCGTTGTCGCCTATAACCCCATAGATGATAGCGATGTTTATCATTGGTTTTTCACCAAAAGAGATACACCAACCGTTTATACTGGTTCACTCTTAAGCAAAGAGCTACATCGAAAACCTTTGGGTAATCCACTAAGTAATCAAACTAGATTACAACACACAAACCACCAAAGTAATGACTTTTAACCCTTGAAGAAACACACTCCCTTTGGCAAAACACACCGAGAGTATTGATCTTGACCACCTAAAGAGCACACAACACTCCTTGGCAACACAACACACCAGAAATACAGTAGGTTGAGAAGGAATTATACTTTGTTCACAATACAAACTGAAATCAATACAATTGCAATCATATTCCACTCTCTTTGAAAACCCAAAGCTTGATGTGAATGTTCAAATCTTTAGAATCAATTTTTTCACAACTGAAAAACTCAAATTAATGAAGGAGCGTATTCAGTTGAAAATCATTTAAAGCACATTCAACAACCAAAACAGATTTCTGTTAGGATTTTCAAAGAAACAATCGATTGTTTGGTTTGACAGTTAAGTCAACCAAACTAAAACAGTTTTCAACCTTTTCAAATCTTAACCTAAGAGGAAAACAACCGGTTGATTCGACAAAACAACAAGTTGTTTTTCACTTAGTTGGAAAAATACTTTATTATTTAAAAGGTTTTAAATCACATCAGTTTTAGATTCAACAAAGAAGTGGATCACGTTCTACTCTACCCAGGTCCCTCCCTAAACACAACAACAACACAAGCCTTGCATCAAACACATAGGATTTGGATTCATCAAAGCACTTGATCACTCTTAATCAACATATATAATATTTATACTAATGTTTAAATATAGTATAAACTTTAGTTATTTGTTTTTCTTATAAAATCATAAACATCTATAGTAAACTTTGTATTTCCAATAAAAAGAAAGAAAAATTTGAATAGGTGCAAACAAATTATTTAATATTATACACAATATTGAAAAAAATCGTTTTTAACTATAATTGAATAGTAAATAAAATTATTTATTATCATATAACATTAAACTATAATGTAAAAAAATGGTTTAAATTAAAATATTTTTTTTATGTTCAAATCAAACGACTTATCATTTTTATATTTGATTTAAAAAAAAAGGAGTGGGGAGTGAGAAAGAGAGTTATCCCACATCGCCTCAGACTTGGCCTCCGTCGCCGGTGCCGCTTTCGTCGCCTATAACCTCATTGATGATAGTGACGTTTATCACGTATTTTTCACCAAAATCATCAAATATCGGCAACATTTCCCCCGACAACAAAGTATGTTCACTATGTCGCCGGATTACAGTGAGAACGGTGATCCGATTTCGTTTATTTGTCGTCTTACACTGCCGTTCGGAAGTTCCCTTCCCCTACCGCCGGGGCGCCATCATCCGCTGCCGATTCCCTCCATTACCTTATCTACCCCTCTCATTATCAACTAGGTATGAGAATTACACATTTGGTATTAAGAAAATAATGTTTATTAAATTATACGTCATTATTGTAACTTATTGTATGCAATTATAGGAGAGGTACGGAAAAATGTTAAAGTAAAAAAAAAATAAAAATATATATATATATATATATATATATATATAAATCTAAAGGTTATGTAATATTTAAACTATTTAAATACGTAGTTATTTGTTTTTTCTTGTAAAATCATAAACACCTCTAGTAAACTTTGTATTTGCAATATTTGTAAAAATTTGAATAGGTGTAAACAAATTATTTAATATTATACACAATATTGAAAAAAATCGTTTTTAACTATAATGGAATAGAAAATAAAATTATTTATTATCATATAACATTAAACTATATTGTAAAAAAATGGTTTAAATTAATTTATTTTTTTTATGTTCAAATCAAATGACTTATAATTTTTATATTTGATTTACAAGAGAAAGGAGTGGTTTACAAGAGAAAGGAGTGGGGGTGTGAGAAAGTATACAAGGCAGAGAGGCTAATCTTTTGTATTGGGTTTCAATTCATTTATTTTACTATGGGTATGTTTTATTTGAAGAGCTCTCCCACGTTCCCTCGGACTGGGTATTCGTCGTCATAGTTGTCGCCTATAACCTCATCGATAATAGTGACGTTTATCAATGGTTTTTCACAAAAATCCCCACTCCCGAATGTCGGCAGCATTTTCCCCGGCAACGAAGTATGTTCGCTTCGTCGCTGGATCACCGTCCTTACTGTAATCTGGCGACAGAGCGAATTTGTTAGGAAAATGATGCCGGTATTTGGAAATTTTGGTGAAAAATCGGTGTTAAACGTCATACGTGACGAAGGCAGAGACAGTGAGGGCGACGAGGGAGACCTAGTCTGAGGCGATGTGAAAGAGCTCCCTTAATCAAAAATACCCATAGTATTTGAGATTGCTTATTATATTGTGACACTTCATATACATAAAATATATAGAAGTAAATATATAGAATATATAGAAGTGTATGGACATTTCTCTTTACAAATTACAAGCTAATTATGTAGTGATCAACTAATTATGGAATTCTATTATTATCAAATTAATTAGGTATAATTGCGTACAATAATTACATATTCACTCGTTTAATGCATAATATTTTCAATCATTAAAAATACAAAGTCACGTGTGAAGTAATATATACTTAGTTTAAAAATATTGTTCATCGAGTTAGTACAAGATACAATGTGTTTATAGTAGGCTATTAGAAACATGAAGGAAATTTACTCTAGTTTAATGCATATTTTTCAACTATTAAAAATATAAGGTCACATGTGAAGAAATATATAAGTAATGATTTAGCTTTAAAATATTTACGATCAAGTTAGTATACGGTATGCCTGTGTTCACTTGGAAAGGAATGTATACATGATACTTTAGCTTAAAAATATTGGTTATCAAGTTAGTATACAATATAATGTGTTTATCATAGACTATTAAAATCATGAAAGAAAATTACACTCCTTTAATACATATTTTTCAATTAAAAATAAAAGTAAAAGGTCACATGCAAAAGAATACATATACTAAGAGTACAAAAAAATTGTTTATAGTAGGCTATTAGAATTACAAAGAGAATTTATATTATTTAATGCATAATATTTTTTAACTATTAAGAGTACAAAATCAAGTGTGAATAAATATAGAATAATACTTTAACTTAACTTAAAAATACTGGCTATCAAGTTAGTATATTATAGTAGGCTATTAGAATCACTAAGGAATTTCACAATGATATCTATAATTAGTTGTGAAAACTAAAATTACTCATAAAGGACATGTACACTTTTTTTTATGAAAGGTTTGTAGAAAAAAAACTTAAGTTGTTTGAAACATTTAAAGAAAAATAAAATTTAAAGTAACTAAATTTTAATTAATTTTAAATCTTCTAAATATTCTAAACTCCAACGAAAACAACTCAAGAATAATAATTTATCATTATTTTTGAATCAACAAAATATGTTACACAAACATGCAAAGTTATATTTCGATAAAAAAAAAATTGTAAAAAAAAAGTTTAACTTTTAAATAAATGAAAAAGTAGTGTTGTAATTGATTTATACCAAATAAATAAATAATAGTCAACATTTAAAAGATACGATGACATAAATTTTATCTATATGCCAACTAATTTTAACTTACAAAGATGTTTATTTTGTTTTACTTATTTTACTAGATTCCTTATGAATAAACTTATTTAATTAGGTACACGATCAAACGTCAATAAACCATAAAAAAAAATTCATCCAACATAAAATTAATACTAGTCCAACATGAAGTCAGTTTAGGGTTAATAATACAAAAAAACATTTGTCTAACATAGACCAACAACGCAACACAAGTAAATCGAACTAATAAATACACAAAAATACCACCTTTTACTCTTCATGCATTTTTTTTCTGGACCATTAATGATTAATTATTAAATATCAACACATATAGTGAAACTTTATCTAACATCAAGTACATTTATATAATTGTCGCAACAACCAGTTCTATAAAGTGTCATGTACAACTTAGAAATATTTAAATTTCTCTTGATACATATTTAAGACATATAAATACAGATATTTGTATAAATATGTTTCTAAATAAAATTATAAGACTCATCAGATGTTCATGCACATATATCTTTATCTCTTCATATACATAATACAGTTATTGTAGTCTCAAGATAACAAAAAGCAAGAGTAAGCTACTAAAAAGAATTTTTCATAACATATTCAATACATGCAAAATAATCAACCAAATTAGTCAAATTGGTCATTCATAAGAATTCTTTAAATTATAGTCATATAAAATTTCAATATATATCATACCATTCAATATACACCACGGATAAATATGTTTTTAATTGCAATCATTATATTTCATTTCAATCCATATTGCTCAAATTAATCATACTCACTCGACATATATTCATTTGTCTCACAATACCTTGATTTTCTTTCAACCCTCTATACCTTTGATTTCTGACCAATCATAGTGATGACATACGTATCTATAATCTTCTAGAAAGTCTCGAAGATCAATTAACTTCACAATACCTCGATTTCCTTTCAATCCTCGATACATTTGATTTCATTTCAATCATCGTGACAACATATGGATCCTCTTCTAGAAGTGTCATTAAGTATGACATTACCAAGGGGTAACATCTAATTCACTCCATCAAATAAGGGTAAGTTCAAACATCCATACTGTGTGACTACAAGCGATCACGATGTGTATGAACTCCGTCACCAACTTCTCACCCACTGATGCTTTAGTGTATGTGACTTAGATCATTAGTGAAACCAGATGTTCACTGCTTGTAGGCTTTTCACACTTAATGTACCAATATGCAACATCTCATAAATTACCCTAAATGCATGACTTAAGTTCATACAAGGTTTTAGCAATCACACATAACTCATATCATTAACATACAATGTATATCCACATTATTTAATATTTTTAAAAACAATTACTCATATATATCATTTTCGTACATCTTTTATCATTCGCATCAATTCATTTCATTTAGAAATAACACGCTTCAGTTAATCATACAAAAAAATCACAAATCAATTGAAAATACAAGCTAATATAATAAGAATTAGATTCACTTAATTTAAATACTTGCATGAATTGAATCAAATACTCACATTAGAAAGTTGTAATCAAATATCATGATAAGGTTTCAAAATGTTTAATTCAATTTCATGATCTATAAAAACAAAAGGATAGATAAACAAAAATAATAAACAGTCAAAATGGCTTGAGACAATTGAAAAAGGCTCCAGCCCCAAAAAATTGGTTGAAGTCAAAACAAATATGAGACCGAAAATATTCAAAATTTAAAATCTTAAATCCGTTGAGCATATACAATTTGATTAAGGGGATTTAACCAAATTTTACAAACAAAACCACAACTTTTACTTGAAATTCAATCTTTTTAAGGCTCGAATATATTTTTCGTATTTAAAACAATTTAATCAGGACATACAAGCTTCCCTTACTTGGAAATGTTGTCTCCAAATAGATTTCCAAAACAAACAATTGGGTTATATTCCAAAACTTCAAAAACTTAGTTTAAAATTTTGATAGGACATATGTGATCCCTAGTTCCTCAGCTACTTTAAAGTACGATCAACTCTAAAAAAAAACATGAGATTTGGAAGAATAAAACAGAGAAGGAAGAAGAATGAGAAAGGGAAGTTTTTACAAATTTTTGAAGAGGGGTTGGCTGGTGAATTTAATGTACATCTAGGAGTTTTGTTTGAAGTTTCAATAGATTTTGATTATAATAAATATGATTATATTAGTTTAGAATATCTTTGACTTAGTTATATCAATTTACTCTTAGTTGATAACCACTCCCTTAATTACTTTTCAACAGTATCATCAATTAATTTAAATGTTACTATTATTACATTATTATTAGTGAAAATACACGAGTCATCAAGTGAGTGTACATTCACAATTCACATTTCAATCATATATCTCATTTAAGTAAGTTACAATTTAATATTATTTGTATTTTAATATTTATTTATTTTTTAAAAATACTTTTTACATGAACTGTTGGATAGGGATGGTAATGTCTTCTTATTCATCCTATCTGAAAAGAAATAGTTGTGGATTTTTTTTTCATCCATGTGTATCCATAGATGTCAAGTGAGTATTTTTTTTTAGTTTTAAATAAAATTATTTTAAAATAATTCTTTAAAATATAAATTAAGATAAAAAATAATTTCAAAGTACAATTCAAATAAAATACTAATGAAAATAAATTTAGTTTTTCTAAAAAATAAATTTAAATGAGTTGCACTATAAAATATAAGTTTTAAAAACTATTGTTTTAAAACACCTTTAATTTTATAGGTCAAAATAAAAACAAGTAAATATGTGAAATCAAATTCATTATTTTTTTAATGGTTAATACTTTTCTTACTCATAACTTTATTTTGATGACTTAATTTTTAAAAAATACTCAGATAAAATTAAACTAACAAATTGCTAATAATAAGTATATATGGATTGAATATATGATATCCTCCGTAAGAGTAATTAAAATACCTTTATTCATTACTCACGGGTATCTATTAAGAATATCTATTTAGTGTTTTTAACAGATTTTATCTACGAGTATGTTGTCATTTTTAATGTTGGATAATGTCATTATTTTATTTATCTTTAGTTAACAAATAATATAAACAATCAATTTTTTAAATAAAATTTCAAGAAAGTGACAGTTAAAAATTGTATGTAGAAAAAAACAACAACAATTGAGAGTACTTAAAAAGAAAAAAAACATACATCAATTAAAGTAATATCTTATTATTATTATTATTACTAACACATGTCCACTTTCTTAGGATAATAAAAATAAGAATATAATTAATTTTTTTATTATAATAAAATTAATTTAAAAATATTAAAAAAGTTGTACATAAAATTAATTACAAGAATAATTTTTTTATTAATTTTTATAATGTTATAATTATATGATAAAAATATTTTGTAATTTTTTTATTAAAATAAAAAAGTGAAATCATATAATAAAATAGTTTTTTTATTAACTGCTATAATTAAATAATAAAAATATTTTTAATCTTTATAGATAATATTTTTAAATAATAAAAACTATTTTTTTAATAAATACAGATAGAAAGAGTAAAAAAAATTACATACACTTGGACAATTGCAAATTCCAATTTTATTATTAATTGTCGTAAATTAATTTTCAGTTAGTTTTAGTTTATATTGAAAAGAGGTTATGTAACTACTTCTTAATGGAACCGCCCCTGGTTCCGTTCATTTCTCTATAAATACCAGTGACAGTCCAAGTACTTTCTTGCAGCAATTATTGAAATGTTGGGGAGCAGAGATATCTAGACCTCACCTCACTCTAGTCAACTAACTTCACCCACGGTGCTCTCTAGAACCCTAACGACCGTGCTAAAATCCGAAGCCACGTCGAATCGATGATTGAACCCTATAACAAGTAACATTTTCTATCTCTCTCTAGTTCAAGTGCATCGAAATCGCGTTTAGTCAAATAAAAGTATGAATGAAGAAGAATAAGAGGCTTTGAATTGCATGCAATTCTGTTTATGACTATCTTAATTTTGTTTTAATTCGTTGAATGAATCTGTCTCTTAGGCTGGTTAAACTAGCGGCTAGGGCTTTCTACGATGATCTTACGAGCAAAGGAGATAACCAGCTCAAAACAGGAAGGAGTGATAACAGAGGAATTGCTGTAGTGGTTCTTGACGCGCTCACGAGGTTCGAGTTTTCTTCTTGTTTATACTGTTCTGAAGACGTGGTTTGAATTTAGTTAGTTGAGTAGTTAAATTGCGAGTAATTGTGGACAAATGCTGCTGCTGCTGCTGCAATGCTATTTTGTGAGGCTTTAAGAAGCTCAATATTGGGTTGGTTACTGTAATTTAAAACCATGGGACTAATAATACCTGTGTGCAATTATGGAGGAACGAAAACCAGAAGAGAACGAAGTTATTTGAAGTTTCAAGTGCAAAGCAATAGAGAGAACGAGAAAGCCGATAAAATAGAAGGAAAAAAAGGAATGAAATGGCTTAAATGATATGGGTTGAACTTGACTATATGTGTAGTTGGAAAAACGCTGGTCCGTTATTTATTTAAGTTGGTTTTTGACCGTACTCTTTATTAATATTTGTTTCAGACGGCAATGGGTTAGAGAAGAAGACTTGGCAAAGGACCTCAAACTGCATACGAAACAACTTCGTCGGACTCTGCGGTTCTTTGAAGAAGAAAAGATCATTACTCGCGATCATAGGAGAGAGGTAACTATTTGTTCCTGCCCATGCATTAACCACTGAAGTAGATACTTTCTTTTGTCTGATTCATATTTTGACTGTGAGAACACAAATAGCTTAGTATCGGTTTTTTGAATGGACTTAAGAGACTCATTCGATGAATGGTATTAAGTCATAACCCTTGACCAACCGGTCAATTAAATTAAAACTGTTAATTCCATTTAATGCCCATGTGGCATATTAATTGTCATAGCAAAAAATCAGTGGAGGAAGAAGGAAGGAGACACATAATGAGGACAGGTGATTTTAATCCATCCCTTGACATAGCAATTTGACAGATTATTTAGGAGTGTTTTTCATATAAGTTGAAAACTGCAGCATAATTCAATAAATGAGAGAAATAAAACGGTATATTTCATTTGATAATAATATGGTATTTTCTTGATGCTTATCATAACTGTTTTTTTTTTTTTTACTATAATTTGATGAAGAATACAAGTTAAGATACTCGAGAGTTTCACTCAATAATGTATAGAACCACCTGCAAGATTATTATCCAAATATCTAGTAAGGTGCAACCAACTTTTAAGGTTTAGTCATGCTGTTTATGTGGGAAAACGCCATAGTTATCATTTTTCAATGCTGTGCTAATGCGGCAAAGTGGCCTTTGGCCACTACAAAGTTTCGATAGTAATGCATTTCATGCCCAAAATAGCAGTTGTAGCAGCACAAGTGAGGCTTTTCGAAAGTCCATCTAGCCTTCAAAACAGTGTCATTTACATGCCAGGTGCCAAGGGGAGGGATAGCGGCAAACTTAAGATTTCCCTCCACATTTTCAGAATTCAAGATATCCCTGTAGGGAGGAGAAGGGACAGTGTCCAGGTGTTATTTTACTTCAGAGTAGTGAACTCAGCTTGCATGGCAGCAAGCCAAGTCTCATCTTTTAAGGCCTGTTTGACATTCTTTGGTTCCGCATGATCAAGAAGCCAAGTGAGATTGAGTCTAGGCATTACAAAAACAGAATTGGATCTGGTCTGCATGGGATGAGTATTGACAGGAAAGGAATTTGGTGGAGAAGATATCAGAGGATGTTTGAAAGGAGGAGGAAATAAACTTGGAATTTGAATGGCTGTGAAGACTCTGAAGAGGAAGATAGAGGGGATAGTTACTTGTGGGGAAACTAGAGGTATTGGGGATGCAGGCAGAGAGGGCGGTGGTGAAGAGATCTTTATAAGGAAAACAATTCATTAAACACCACATCTTTCGATATGAATAATCTGCCATCATGAGAAACAGAATTATGGCATTTATGAGCACTGGATTATTCAAGGAATAGGCACTATTGGATTTGAAATCTAATTTGTGTTTATTGTTTGGATGTAAGAAGGGAAAATAAGAGCAATCAGACATGCTGAAAGCTGTAACCTGGTGACTATTTGCACATTGCTTGATATGGAACTTCAAGCTTAAGAGAAAATATAGGAAGGCTATTTACAAGATAATAGAGTATACTTCTATATGTAGATTTCTGACTCAGCTCTTAGTCAGAGTTATTAGCCAACTGTCATTCTGTTATGACAGTTGGCGTTAGTTGGGTTAGTCAGTTGTCATTCTGTTTTGACAGCTGGAGTTCCTTGGGCTTAGGTATAGTTTGTAGCCCAACCTGTTCCTCTGTATAAATAACTGAGCTCAATAGCTCTGTTGGAGTAATCAATTCATTTTTACAGTTTAATAAAATTTCACTTTCCTTTTTCTTTCCCATTTCTATGAATTCCTTACAAGATAAACAGAAGCAACAAATATATGATCCCAGAATTTTAAGGGAAGAGAAGCTTGAGGGAGAGTGAGTCTGAAATCCCTATTCCATTATCTGTCGATGCTTGCGATTCAACTTCTGCATTTTGATGATGTATATGGGGGCATTGACATATTAATCTATAAAAACTTTAATCTTGAAGGAATTTAGTCAAAGGACATAATTGAAGGAATAGCCAATTTGAAGTTCAAACATTTTCTGAATTGTTTAAAAACAGAAAAAATATTAGCCTTGTGTTTGAATAAGTACAGCCATATAAATATGGAGTATGTATCAACGAATGTTAACTTGAGAGGAATCTGAACTCAAAGAAATTGAATAAGAAGTGTTAGATTTTTAGCATGTGTCAAATTGACGGGAAACTAATTCAGAGTAAACTTTTCTATTGCCCTGATTGAGTTATGAGCAAGAAGACTCTGCTACTATCTTTAAAAGTAGATTTATGTTTAACTCAATCTCACAAAATTGACTTGTGAAGGAAGGTTTGCATCCATTCATATATTATAATTTGGCCATATCTTTGGTTAATGTGAGATTTCTAATATATACTTTGGTTAATTATTGATATTCCTGGAATAACTTTTAAATTTTAAAATAATTAAAATAAAAAAGTTGTATTTAGTTAGAAAATAATTTCCCTCAATTTCCATGGTCCTGTAACTTTCTGACGTCCTCAGCATGATAATAAAAACTGTATAGACATGGTAATATAGCTTTTCTTGGAAAAAAATATACCTATAAAAATTTTATGGTTGACCTTTTAACAAATGTGAGAAGAAATATTCTTACTTTCATTTCTCTGGGAATGCAAAGAGATTCTATGAAACAAATGTTCCTTAGAGTTCCCTATGATTCAACACTTCCAATAACTTCAGTGAGAATCCTACTCGTTAGTGTAGATTAAAGCCAAAATAGGGGCAACTGATTTTGTCGCACCCAGGCTAGATACAGCTTTCAATGCACCATTGCTGTGATCTTCTTTGGTGAGAATGTGTGGATTCACAAGATAGGAGGGAAGACTATATAACCTTAAAAAATTGACTCAATCCGTTGACGCCAGAGAAGGAAGTTATCTTCAGTGAGTTCTTCTGAAGTTGTATAGGGGAAGGAAAGTACAACAAAGAGGAAGACAACATAGGATGGTTTAGTGTTGGAACTATAGAGGCTATTGTTGACTGAACTTAGTACAAAGAATGGGAGAATATTGTAAATTGAGTTTCTATTTCTGAATACAAAAACTGGGACTATACGAGAGATGCACAACTGTTACAGTTATCACAGTGAAATCATAGGTAATTAGTGATAACAGAAAACTGAAAACTGTGCAGAAAACTATCAAGCTAAACCAGAGGGAAAAACACTTAGAAAATAACTAGATAACCTGGAGAAGATTACTTTCTGAACTTTTTTTTTCTAAATCATGATGAATGAAGAATAGGTAAGCACTTTTAAGACTATTATTTTAGAAGGTTCCCTCTTTTGGATACATTTCATATTATATCCTCAATCATGTAAAATTTCTTCCATCTATTATGTTAAGTTTAAATTCTGCATAACTAGTTATTTATGTTTCTGGTTTATAAGTCTCATCTGTTGATGTGTGTTTTATAGATTTGTTTTAAGTGTTTTTTATTGTTAGATTTGATTGTATGTGAGAGTTGTGGTTGAATGTATTCAAGTACATCTTTTCTGATTTGACCTCAGACAGCAAAAGGTGCAAAAATTTATAGTGCTGCTGTAGCTGCTACAGCTGATGGTCATCAGGCAGCAAAAGAGGGAGAAGAAAAGGTCAAGCTGCATACACACTCTTACTGTTGTCTAGATTATGCACAGGTCCATCTCCACACTCTAATTCTTCCATAATTGTGGTTTAGGAAGGATATTTGGGTATTTATTTGCAGGGAGAAGGGAAAAACAATGCTATTTTACCCTTTTTATTGACAATTCATTTGAAACGTTACAAATGTACAACCAATTTATGCCCCTTCCACATGTAGAAAGTCTTATGTTAAATTTCATTGCAGATTTATGATGTGATTAGGTACAGACTACATCGTATGAAGCATAAGCTGAAAGATGAGTTAGAGAACAAAAATACACTTCAGGAATATATATGTCCAAACTGTGGAAAAAGGTTTCAATAATTCATTGTAATATAATATCATATTGTCAAATTTATTTTGTATTGATGCATTTCTATTCTATAACACTTGGGTATGTGAATTACGTTAGATACAATGCTTTGGATGCTTTGCGGTTAGTATCGTTTGAAGATGAAGATTTTCACTGTGAAAGTTGTGATGGAAAACTAGAGGTTGAAATTGATAAGATAGCTGCTCAAGATGGGGGAGATGGAGATGACAATGCAAGAAGACGACGACGTGAAAAGTTAAAGGACATGCTTCAGAAGATGGAGGTTCTTATCAGATTTTACTATGCTGTTTATTTATATCTGTGGTGTCATGTGATGGATCATTTTACTTAGTTTCGTTATTGTTGATGATGTTTAGATGGTTATCATTGTTCTTTTCAAGAACTGGGAAACGTAGCAAATTTAGTTTATAGCAATAAATGATTGTGCTGTTATGCTTCATGGTTATTATGTAAGAAATCTTAGAATATGCCAAGTCATATTTTCCCTGAGGATTATGATTGTAGGGTTTGTTTCCGGTTTGCATGTATCATTAATCTCTCTCTCTCCGATTCTTTATCTTATTGTTAAATTAAGCTATTTAATGTGATTCCCACTAGAAGATTCATTTCAAGTATAGGAACTATCATTTGGTGGTAAGGTTAATCTCTACTAATTGATTTTATGCAACATAAAAAAGTCAACTATTTTTATTTGTTTGTTATTTTACAAATTGAAATTTAAGCCAAAAAATTGAAACTATATTCTTAGAAAATGGACTTTAAGCCTACTTCATTCTCACAAAACTTGCCTGTAACTTGAGATTTACATCCACTTGTATACGATAATTTAGCTATATATCTAGTTGATATGGGATTCTCAATATATATAAACCTTGTAAACCTACCTTCCATGTGTTCTAAAGAACAAAAGTACGAGCCCAAATTTAATGAATGTTTGAAACTAATTTTACTAAAATCTTACACTCAATCATAAAATATCATTTTGGAACTAGGTACTGCTAAATTCAACTCGAAGCCACCATTATGAAAAGTAAAAAAGAAAAAACCTCCCATGTGTAAATGTCTGTTAGGTTTCATGCGTTTGCACCTTACTACCATTGTGACTGTAAAATGATGATCACTGCCTGAGATGAAGATAAAAAAACTTATTGTAGCCATGCATGGGGAAGTTGTCAACTACATCAATTTTCAAATAAGAAAGATGCAGAAGGCAGCATCCTTGTTTTCCATTCTTCTATACCAATTAGGACTTGGGAAATGATCAAAATAATGAACTTTTTGCCAGTTCAAGCTTGAATGTAGCATTTTGGTGGCCAAACATCAATGAACACTTGGGTGTCTGATACCATCTTCCAAAGTGAGATTTTAGCCTAACTCAATCTTGCAAAACTGGTTTGTAAGATGATGTGTGCGTTTACTTATATACTATAATTTGATCATTAGTCAATGTGAGATTTCCAACAATATTAAATGACCCACCTTAGTTTAGAAGCGGGGAAAGAGAAGTTGATGATCACATTTGAATTTCGTGATGTATTATTAGAATTTGCTCAATATGGCCTTTATTCTTTTTGTTGCTACTTGTCCACAACTTAATCTTGTGATGACTGTTGTACTTCATGTGCTTGTGCAGGCACAACTCAAGCCTTTAATGGATCAACTCAGTCGGGTAAAAGACTTGCCTGTTCCAGAATTTGGCAATCTTCAAGCATGGGAAGCTCGAGCTAGTGCTGCTGTCCGTGCAGCTGGTGGAGATATCAATGCCGGTGATTCTAAAATGTCGCAGTTAGGATATAATGGAGTGCCATTGCCATACCGTGGAGACACTAAGGTAACATTCTTTTGTTTAAGGGTGTTCTGTTTCTTGCACGTGGAGCAACAGGACAACTATGTACTCCTCCCCCACACCCCAAAGAAAAATAAAAATGATTAGATCTCTCCCTGTTATTTTTTGACATTCATCCTCTTTGTATTGTACACTAAAAGTCATCTGTAGGAGCAGTATTAAATTAATAAATAGTATTATTAGATGGAAGAAAGAAAGAATACAATGGAAAAGGATAGTAGCTAACTTGACAAGGAGTCAAAGACTCTCCAAGAAGAAACAAACAGAAAACATATAAGCATGTTTGTACACTAATATACTAACAAATAAAGTATTTCATTGTCATTGCATCTCTTCTTGCTATTCCCCTTAAAAAACCAATTGGCCAAGCACCTTAGGGAGGCCAAACAATATAGTTGAAGATGAGAAAGAGAAGACTGGTCTTGGGTAAATATTCTTGAGTGTTACATGATCTGTTAAATCTATATATACAGAGAGACAATAAATAGAGTGTAGTTCACAAAAAGGGTAATTAGATTCTACGATGTGCAGTGAACTACAACTAATTGGGAAATTGGATAGTGAAAGATACCATGGAGAAGAAAGATAGAAAATAATATGTAAACCAAGAAATATCATAAATGAGCCAGAATACAATTCTCCTACATGAACCAAAGGCTCCTCTGAGATGCTACTCTCAATCCTGTAAGCTAGTTCTTTCTTCCCTTCCTTCTGTACACAGTTATTTCATAATGTCCTTTCTAACTAACTCAACCACGTCACCAAATCTTTGACAGAAAATTTGTTGTTGTCCTTACCTCCTTCTAGAGTATACTTTCCATATAGGTTACTTGCTATGACCCAAGCCCTATAGTTGATACTCCTCTATGCTTTTTTCATCATTCCACCTCAGGTTTCTATCAGATGGTAATTAAGATAGTAATAATTATTTACAATTCAGATCTGAGGCATGAGAAGATTTTTTAAGTATAAGCATTTTGTGTAAACCAAATACCAAAGAAGATAACACACCATAATTGAACTAAATTATATTTAGTCTTGCTAAAAACATTTAAAGTTAAAAAGAATTTTATCCAAGTAAACGGGACACACAGTGGTCACCAAAATCACCAAATAACTTAGTTGATATTGATCTACTCATAGGGTAATGTGAAAACAAATTATCAGTTGTTTTTGGGACAGAAGCCTAGAACCATAGACATCATCATCTGTTATTATTGAACCTGTCCAAAGATATTGGGGGAAAGTTCAGATTTTTAAGGACAACTTCCTAGTCATAAGGAGTTGATGAATGCATAAAAGTATTTGAATATTCACTACAAGTATTAAGAGTCCTGCTTACCCATTATGCTCCTACCCAGGTAGTTTGTGATTTGGGTAATTTTAAAATTTGTTAAAAGTGAGGATGATTATTTGCATTGAATTATGGTTTGATTTTCCTCTGCCAATATTTAAGAGGTGGAGTTTCTATCTCTGAATTGTATAAGAAAGCCTGCAAAATGTTGGTTAAAAAATTACTTGCTTGATAGATGTATCTCATAATAAAAAGTTTATAGTATTTCTATATTATCTATTATGATTATTTTTTTATAAAGATAGCTTCCTTTATTCAAATATGATTATTATTGAGTTGAATACAACGTGGAAGCTTTTTGAACCTACATTACCTTTTCCCAAAGCAATATAGATTGAAGAGAACTACTGAGACTGAAATGAATGCAAATAGGGTCTTTCTCTGTTTGTGGTGGTAACATGATAGTTTGTATGTCCATGTTTATCATGAAAGTACTTGCTAACTTGCTAATGCTTTCATGCCTGTTTTTCTTTCTCCTCATACTTTGTTTGCTGTTAAAATTGTTTAACCTTTCTTTTTTATCTTAAAACAAGTTACATGTGAATGAATATGGACTAGGTAGCTCTCAAGTTATATTAAAATGAATCTTCTTTGATGTTTTCAATTTTTTGCTTTGAGAATATATTCCTTAAATAGTTTTAACTACTTAATAGTCTATTGATGAATGTGGCAGGTTGTAGTTGACTTCAATAATACTGAAGGCGAAGGAGAGGGCTTTAAGTCTGAAACTGACAGTACAACTTTAAAGGTGTTGCCTCCTTGGATGATTACATCAGGTATGAATCTTACAAAGGAACAACGTGGGGAGGTGAAGGAGGAAACAAAGTTGGATGGGACTTCAACTTCCACTGCAACACAAGACACAGATGACAAGAAGTCAACAATTGCGCATGCCCATAATAAAAATATACAGGTTCGTAAAATAAGATGAATTTTTTGTCCCATTTTGTTTGTTTTCCTTTTCCCTTCCTCCCAAAGGTGTAAGACAATTTTTGTTCACTAAATTTTCTATTTCCTCCTATTTTTTATTTTTATAGGATGAGTATATTAAGGCTTACTATGCTGCTTTACTTAAACAACAACATGAAATGGAAGAAGCTACAAAAAATCAATTGTCAAATGCACTTGTTGCAGCCAATCCTTCTAGCAATACTTCCAATCGTCAGGTTGGCAACAAATCCAAACGTGAGGAAGATGATGATGGTACTGAGTGGGAGGAAGCTCCTATTGCAGGTAACATTGTAGTCTTTTAATGTGATATGATATGACTAAAATTTGGATCCTCAAGATTAAATCCATAATGTTTTGGAATTTTGTGTTTAATACTCCTTCCCAATCTCCTAAAAAATATAAAAGGCAAGGCATAAGACTTTAAACAATAACTTTTGAAATTCATATGATACTTGTGAGTTTGATTATTTCTTGGATTTTTTTGTCTTTATATATTTTTAACACACATGGTCATCACCCTGTATTCACACCTAGAACTTTATTATGATTGTGGTTTTAAGATTATTCGGCACCACAAAGGTGACGTTTACTTGGAATGAATGTTGGGGATACTCACCTTCATATAAAATGTGATTTGGTAAAAACGAACAAATATGGCTAATCTCTTTTTAGTATATATCATCCAAGTAGAACTAGGTTCAAGCCTAATCAAACATTTGAAACATGTCATTTTGTTGCTTGGACAAGATCTATAAGATATAAACCCAATAGATGATTGGGTCATGTGGTCTCTGGCGCCAGAGTGAGGAATGTTACCTTCGAATCCTAAGGAGCAATTACTTGAGTCTGCAAGTTTTGTTAATGTGTCCAGCAACCCCCTTAATTTTAAAATCTCCTCTGTGTTGAACTTTGTGATGGGTTGAATTTTCTGAGTATCAAACATTTTTTAGGTTTGAAGTATGGCAATGCAGATCTAGAAGGAATACAGTGGAAGAAAGGAAGGTGTCTAGCATTCAGCATCTTCCTTGATTGTTTAAAACTCAAGCTGCTTGGAAGATCTTAGCACAAGATGGAAGGGGTTTGTTGTGGCATGTCAAGTTGTAATTATCGTAATGGTTTAAAGCAATTTTGACTGAGTTTGATAACCTCTTCCAAGAGCCAAGGGGTACCTCCTAAGAGAGATCAAGATCCCAAATATGTGCCCTCACCAATACCTTCATTGGCAAAAAAAATGAGAGAAAGGATTATTAGAGAGATGTTACAAGCTGAGATATTAGACCCAGCACTAGCCCTTTTAGCAGTCCTGTCATTTTGGTCAAGAAGAAAGATGGTGTGTAGCCTTTCTGTGTGGATTAAAGGGCACTAAATAGGCTAGCTGTTCTTGATAAATTGTCAATCCTTGTGATTGATGAATTGTTAGTGAGCTTGGAGGTGCTGTAATTTTTTAAAAGTCGGATTTGAAGTCTGGATATAACCTGATTGGGATAAACAAGGAAGAAGAAATATAGGAAGCTCTTGTTAGGCACTTTGAGAAGCCTAAACTCTCCCAGGGTTCCAAATTCCACTAAATTCCAGCCTCCCACCTTCCTACCCTCTTCTGTTATCACAATTTCCCCCCCACTCATCTCCCCATTTTCACCGTTTTGGCTATGATGAGGTGCTTTACACTTTTTTTTCTCAAGGTCAATCAAGGAGCAATAATGGTTTAATTACTTTGCTTAGGCTGGTGGCCAATTGCCATACTGGGATTTTCAATTGCAGTTGCAGTACGTGCTGCAGACTTTGCAAGATAATGCAATCTGTACTCATTGTAATATGGTTGTGACTTTTTCTGCAATAAAGGTGTCATGCTGCATCAAGTGATGTGATCTGCTATTTAAATCCATAGTACTTGGATTGTGTTTGACTGGGTGGTGCTAGCTGCACCAGCATAAGAGCCGGCTCCCTTCAATACTGTTTGAAAAATATGAAAGGAATTTCTGGCAAGAAATTGTGTTGGGTGAATGTTATTGCGAACAGGAAGCATTACTTTGTTATTTGATCTGAGGTGGTATATTTGATGTTTCAGTAGCATTCTGGTACTTGTGCTGTGTTTTTCAAATTGAACACTTCATTGGAATTAGAAAATTAAGACTCTTCTTTTCATTGACTACACCTATCCAATTGAGGATCAATTTTGTGATTGTGATAGAACATCAAATTTAATCTGAAAACACTTACTGAAACAATCTGAAATTATACACAATACCAGTGGTATTCTCCGTGCGCTCTCCTGCATACAGTATTCTGACTATTCTCTGGTCTCACACTCAAAACAGAAAGTCACAACTGCTCTTTTGCACTGTTCCGAAATTAAGAAAATACACTACAATTCTTAACACTATTTAAAGGCATAACCACCATTCACTACAAAGCATAACCGCCATTTGACTACAACTCCTGGAATAAACACTCCAAATAGGATATTTTGGACCATGGTCCTGTGCGTCTGAACCAGACGGAGGCCCATTAATATGAGATCCATTATTCAGTTTCCATCAGATTGATTATATGCTATTTGATTGATGGAAATTTTGGTGTGCCCGGAGTATAAACTTTTCAAGAATCTTGATGCATGAATTATTTTTTCCTTTTGGGGCTATTACTATGCTGGTGGCAAATTCCACTTGGGGGCCTGGTGGTGTTTAGTAAGAAACTGCCAGTTGCAACGGTGGCATTGGGTGGCATAGCATCAGTATTGGTAATGAGGAGAGGCAAATCAGACCTTAGTTGATGACGCCAAACATCATACAGTTCGAAGAATAGGATCTGGCTTCCATGAGAATATGCCATTGTATCACAGATCGAAAAAGATATACATGGTGGTTCTATTTATACCAACTATGAGTATTCATAACAAGTAACAAACTATTGCAAACTAAATAAAAGATATTTACTCTCCTAATAACTGGTAGAAATAGGGTAGACAATTGCTGCGGTTGATGTTCAACTGTAATGGTAGAAGGAAGAGGTGAGACAAGTGTTTGTTAGCTTTTTACTGCTCAACATTCAATCTGGAAAATTTTACTAATGTGGGGTCGTACACTAATTTACTGCTTCGTACACTAATTTTGCCCCACTATTAATGGATTAGTCTCAATTTCGTCCTACTTTTTTTATAGTTCTCAATTAGGTCCTTTTTTTTCATTAAGGCGGATCAATGTGGTACTTTTTATCAATTTGAGCGTAACGCTATTGAGTGGGTGGCAGTATGGCAATTTGGTTGATTATGTGCCAAACGATTTGGCAACTGTCACAACTTCTCCCTTTGCATTCCTCTTCGACACAACCTCACCCTGAGTCCTACTCCCGGAGTCTGAAGCAAACCCAACCTCATGAGTTTAGCTTTTCCCTTTGTTCCTTCTTTTCCTTCTTATTTCATTCATGGAGTGGGGTTGAGTAGCCGGAGAAAAGGGATCGAACAGAGAAGCCATCATCTGCAGGTAACTCTAGTGATACACCATCAACTAAATTGCCACCCACTTAAGGGCACAATGCTCAAATTTATGGAAGGACCGCATTAATATGTTTTAAAAAGAGACTTAATTGGGAACTTTTAAAAAGGTGGGACAAAATAGAGACCGATCGAATAATAGTGGGACAAATTAGTATATTAAGCCAATTAATTATAATAGGAAACGTTATCTGAGGACTAGACATTAAAATGTACTTGACGGAGCTATTGAGTCGTAGTCTGTTATTGATCTGAAGGCCTCCCCCCTTCCCGATTTGACTGACACGAGAAATATTAAAATTTAATAAACCTTTTCTTTGTATTAATATTGACTGGGTCCCCTTCTGAAATTTCCTTTTTAGCTGTTACGTTTTTAATTTTTGTTCTTTTGATTGATGATGTTATTGTGTCCACTGATTTATGCACTGGCGGTAATATTTAGCAGGCAATGGAAATGAAGGTTACAAAGTCGGTGATTTAAATGTAGAAGCTGAGAAAGTTCCAGCAGATGACGAGGACGATGATGTTGACTGGGTGGAAGGTTGATGAAAAATTATCTGGTCAGTAGTGTGTAATGGCGTATTCTGATTTTCAAAGGCAAGTGCTCATATAGTAATGCCGCTGCAAATTATGTACAAAACCAAAATTAACTGCTCACATATTCTTGCTTGTGCATCTTATTGTGGTTATGCGTCCGTGGCTTCAGATAAGGTGCGCAGTTGACTTTTTAGTTGTTAATCATATATTGGATGAAAAATACAACTGGAAAACTTTTTATGCTATAGCCGTCCAAAAATACTGTCTCCAACTTTATTTCATTGTGATCACATTACTATTTGCCAATGGATACCTAGATTTATGAGTAACGGGGCCATTCCAGCGTTTTACCTGTAGTGTTGTTGCTCACACCATTGAGGAAAGTGGTGAGCCCTGAATTATATCTCCTCCAGCCATTCCCGACAGGGCCCTCATTTTTCCAAACACATCCAAGTTCTCTATTTGCCGAAAATGTACAAAAGGTGTAATGAGAGATGGGTAGTGTCTTCGTTGCCTTGCCTGGTATCTTCAATTGGAGTCAAAATTGATATCCATGAAATTCGATTTACTAATTTATCATTAGGTATTTTTAATTTTTATAATATTTCTTTTAAAATACTAATCTTGTTTAAAATTTTTGTGAAAAGAATTTGTAGCTGATCGTGACTTTTAATTTTTGTGATCAATTTTTTTGTAGCTTATGTTCGTGATCCTTTTAAGAGAAAAATAATGCATTTAACCCGGATTCCTTTTGTTTTTCGATGTCTTCTATTTTGGGTTACCCTGCCTCGCAACTATTTTGATTGCTACAATTTTGTATTCCTTTGATTTAATAAAAGAATCAAATTGCAAATTTTGGTGCATTTATCTGCGGACTGTAAAGTATGGAGGTCAAAGTATATATGTAGTATTTGGTGATAACATGGTTCCTTAACTCAAAAGTCAGAGAAAGCTAGAAAAGTTTTTAAGACCCACATCCACATGCCCAAGTCCATCAGAAGAGATATATGGGAACATATTTTATCAATTCATTTGTCAGCTTAAATCAAAACAAACAATATATTTGAAAGAGGACGGGAGAAAGAGTCTAGTTGAAGCAAGTGTTTTCAGCTCTTCTATGCAACTTTAGCGTGTTCCAACATATATGTATATATATAATGTAGAGTACAGAAGTGTGAATTGGCATAATATTGTTTACATGATTGTTATAATTATATTTAAATTTTGGTGAAACGTATCCGAATATTTAATGCCAGCTCGTTTACGCTGAAGCTGAGCTAAATGTCAAATACCAATGACATTTTATAATTATAACTATGGTTTAAAAATAGAAAATAAAAGAGGGAATTCAAATTTTGGTATAAGTTTATTTTCTATATTTTAAATCAATTGTCGGTCAATACCTATAAAACAAAAATCTTAGTCAAAATAATCTCACAATTCTATTTTTCTGCCGGTTTCTATACATCATGTTGCCTTTACCTGCGTTAAGACGAAGAATATCTTCAGAACAGATATTTAACCCGGGAAAACAGGAGGGAAGGTATATCGAATTAAATGAATTCATCTTGCATTTACAGTGCTGTGTTTCCATTTTACCCTCTTACCATTTTCGATTGTTCCACTTCTCTTGTACACAAAAGTACTCAACGGAGGTGTCGCTGTTTTTGATACATTAGTGTTAGAAAGCTGAATTTGAAGACTTTAAGAAGCCACCAAATTTTACTAGGCAAAGTACCTTTTCAAGACGTCCCCTAACTCTTTCCGACTCTATCTTTTTAGGCCATAAGCGATTATATATCAGCTTTTTATGAGAAGTGATGGAGCCTCATAATCGCTGATAACAACACTTAAAGATGCTTGTGTTTTAGTAATAAAACAATTGTAATTTTGCATATGTAACAAATAGAATAATCGGTTGTTTATCCTTCCACTTTGGCATTTGGTTGGAGAAATGTTGGCACTATATGTGATTATTTAATTATATATATATATATATATATATATATATATATATATATATATATTTATACCCGTAGCTAAGAGCCCTAGGCTAGTTAGAAATTGATGAGGGTGGTGTGGTGGTAGTGTCAGTATATAATAGAAGGTTTGACAATGTGGTCTTAATGACTCTTTGTTCCTTGAACGCAAAGGAAGCTTCATTGGAAGAAGAATGGTCGACAATTCTGCCCCCTCTCCGCATCTACTGGACCTTCCAACTTAACTCAACCCCTCTTCTTCTCTCTCTCTCTCTCTGAAAATATAAAAAAATAATAAGCTATAGTCTATAATGGAAGCAAACAGTCCCCATGTCAAGCTTCCGTAGCAGCATTTCTTATGCATGCTTACCACCTTCAAGCTGTCAAACCTTCAAAACTCTTACTTCATCATCTTCTTCTTCTAAAACCTCATTATTCTTTCTCCTTCCAAAAACCTCTCTCCCTCTCTCCATGCAATCATTCCGATCTCCTTCTACTTTATCTCACCCATCATCATGTCCCTCATCATCAGACTCCCACATCTACTAAGCTTCATTCTTTGGCTCTTCCTCTTTTCCCTTCTCTTCCATGGCTGGTCTCATTTCAACTCCAACACTCATAACCGACTCCACTTCTCTCTCTCTACAAATAGAAAAATCTTAGCAACTGCCCCAGGATTTGACTTCACCCCATTTCTCCATCACCACCAACACCACCAACACCGCCACCATCAACGCCGTCACCGCCACCGGACTCACATGCCGGACCCAAACCAAACCGAGATTGATCCACGTTACGGTGTTGAGAAACGCCTCGTTCCGACTGGTCCAAACCCATTGCACCATTAATGAGGTTCACATACTTTTGTTTTTTTTTTCTTCTTCTTTTTATTCTTCACCGTTATATAATGTAATTTTATGTATTCATAAAGAATTTGTCTAGTTCTAGTAAAAAAAAAAAGAGTGTTATATATACATATTTTCCTATCATTATTTATATTATATCTTTTTCTGTACATGTGTGCGATGAATATTATTATATCATTCATATATAAATGTACTATACTTCATTGATCCATTCAAGTTTTTAATTTAGAATTTGGTGCATGATTGATCCAAGGAGAAGCACTTAATTTGTATTAAGTGGTTCGAATTATAGAGTTAGGTTTTGATGAAACAGGCGCCAATTTGAATATGGCCCACCAATCAATTGTCCTAAAGCGACATACTAGATACATCGATAAGGAGATGCTTAAATATTATGCGAAAAAAAAAAATAGTATATTGGTGGGTAGTGGTTGTGACGGCACGGCACATCAAGGAAGAAGAAAACTACAATGTATCCGAAAAGAAATGCATTTTAATATTGGTATTAGTTATATGATAAGAAGGGTCTTTGAAAATACATGTGATCGTGCAGGGATGTTAGAAAAGGGTTGACTTAACTTCTTATGATGCTCACGTAGCTCATTTTACCATTTTCTAATATTTTATTTTGCTTCTTCTAATTTCAACCGGGTGGGTATTAGTTTGAAGAAGTTTAACCACTTCATTTTCATCCCCACAATGCTGAATGGTGGAGTGGAGGCATCCAATGAGTGTTGAACAGTGAAATTAGGCCTCTTTTTGGTCTGTTTGGTGGAGTGCTTAATTGTGGTTTGGGACCTCTTCCTTTCCTTTGTACTTTCACTCACTCACCCTCTCAAAAACCCTTCCAAATATCTCCTTTCTGTCACCTCACTTTTGGTTCATAGAGGATTTTTATCTTTTTTTTTCTTACTGTTTTTATGATTTTGTTACTCTCACTTTACCCATTTTCATAGACTGATTACATAGGTTTTTAAGTTATTCAAATTAGTTAAAAATTTTAACCATACTTATTGGCCCAATTCAATGCTCAACCTACACGTAAACATATATAACAAAATATCACTTTTTCAATTATTTAATGTTTTATAAAAAATAATTGAATGGAGAGATAGATACATACAGTGTGTTAAAAAATATTTAACTATTTCTTCATTTAATAGATCAATTACCTTAAAAAGATGGAATTAAATAAGTTGGTCTTAGAGTAATTTAAAGAGTGTTGTTTTTCATCCTATAGACATAAATTTTTCTAAAAATCTAATGGTTTTAATGAGTAATTGTTTTATATAGAACTTTAAGATAAATTTATATCTCTAATCATTACAGTGAATGGTATTGGTTGATTTTCTTTATATGTTTTATCACTATTTAAGGTTGATACGAGAGCCTCAAACAATATAATGTGTTTAGGTTAGATAAGAAAAGCACCATTTTTATATTTTGACCATATTTCCCAGTTATACGACTCTTAACTTCAACCACGGTTATTGATACTCCTATATTAATCCCAGCTATTGGATTTTTGAAAAGAAAAGAAAAAACGAATAATGAGAATGAGAATAACTTTATTGGAGTGGATAAAAAATAAGATATGGGATACTTATTTACTACAATAAATATTTATAATATTTTTTAGTACAATAGGAATAAAAAGAATTTATTTAATTAATTATACTAATTTTGTTTTGAATTTTATCGATGGTCAAAATAGTCTTTAATAGTTATCATTGTTTATTAAAGGAAAAAAATTAACCATTAACCTAACCTTCAAGGAGTTAGTAAGAATTTTAAATTTATAAAATAGAAAATAAGAAATAAAAACTCTCTTCAGATTAATTTGCATATTATTAGCCTTAATATTCTTTTTAATAAACACGTATTGCAATTATTAAAAATCAAAATATAATTAATGACTACAACTAATTAGTTACTAAATTATATATTATTTTAGAAACTAAAAAAATTATTAGTATCTAAAATATTTTTATTATTAATAAAAAATTTAAATTAATTTCTAGTATCTAATTAGTTACGAATTTTAAATTAATTAATAACTAAAACTCTCTTTTTTTTCTCTAAAATTTGTTTTATATAATAATTTTTTTTACAGTAATTTCAACGGATTTAAATAAAACTAACAAAATTAATTTTTGTATACTAAAATTATTTTAATTTTTATTGTATTAAATATATAATACTTAATGCACTAAACCAACAATTTACTCAATAAATATGATTTGCAAATTTTTTAATTTCTTAAAACTGTATTTGTCCTACAAATATCTAGGAGTTATACGAGTTGGCTGACACTCGCAACAAAATACAGTATAATTTTTTTATCCATTTATGTAATAACAATTTGCTCAATCTACTAAATAATACCAGTCAATAAAAGTAAGAGATATTAAATTTTTTAATTTAAGTGATCTTGATGATATAGAATCTCCAGCTAAATTCCATTTAATCCACGAGTTATGTAGCTATGTATAAAAAAAATTATTAAAAAAAAATCAATGCTAACTCACTCCTTTGTTCATTATCAAATTACTTTTATTTTGGACAAAAATATTATGATGATTTTGATACTTATATTTTTATTCACTTAATCTAAGTATATAATTATCTTATCAACTTTGTTTGTAAGATAGTTATACCAGGTTATGTTTAGCATTTTAGTTTATGTATAAATTTTAAAAATGTGAAATTTATTTATTTTAATTTCTAAAGCGTTGCACCACTATTTAAGATTATCTACAAAGACGTTAGTTTTAGCTATTACCGTTCAAATAATTAAGACATAAGAGAATGTTTAATTTCTAGACATCATTTATGTAAAGATTCTTACATTGTTCAGCAAATAAATAAATAATTTTTTAGTCAAATATTTATAAATTATTTTTATTTCAATATCACTAATATAAAGTAATTAAAAAGTAAATAAAAAGTAAAAATATAAATAAAAAACTATTAAATTGTCTTGAATTTCAAAAATCACATTAAAAAAATATGATAAAGTATAATTTGATGAACAAGTTAACAGAAAAAAACTCATGCACGAGCTTATTAAATGTTGGATAACATGTGAGTCCATTAATTAATGTATTATAATAACTCGAGTTAACTTTTTCTTTCTCTCCATAAGTGACTAAGTTAAGTTTATTTTCCATATTTATATATTATAATTTGGTTGTGTAAAATTTTCAACACTTTTATAAATACATTTTTGAATTTTTTTTCTAAAAAAGTGTGTACAAGAGTTTCAATATTCCCTCTCCCAGAAATTATTTTTCTAGGAGTGTTTGACATATTTCAAAATTAAAATTCAACAGAGTGTTTGAATGCCCTTTTAAAATGAAATTCACTAAAAAAAATTAGTATTAACCTGATTTGTGATTTTTTTTTTTAAAAATTGATTTCAATGTGATAAAGATTTTTTTTGAATTAAATTCTCACAGATATATATTACACAATTAAGATTTCCAAAGAAATAATAATATGTTTATGTGGTGTGGAAACTACAACGAATGACAAATTTTTTTGTTAGTCAGCAAAGAATAACAGGAGGCAATTCTTCCTCCACCATATCAATTCTAACCATTTTTCTAAATTTTCTAAATTATTATTATTTCGGATTTAAAAATCTAGAATAATAATTCAAAAAAAAATAAAAAAATATTCCAGATAAAAAAATTTGGAACAGAAAATTAAAAATACATTTTGGATAAAAATTTTCAGAAATCTAAAATATTTCTGGATAAGAGTTCCAGAAGTGATTTTTATTTACGCTTTCCTTTTATTTAAAGTTATTTTCATCATTTTAGAAAATTTTTATCATTTTCAATAACAGGTTGAAATTGATATGTTGGAGTGAGCATTTGCCACAACAGGAAGCCTTCATACTATTATGATTGGATAATCAGTTTTCATTAACGGGCCTTCCAGAGATTACTACGAAAATTCTCCCTACACCTCCATTTTTTTAATTTCAATCTTATCTTTATAAGTATATGTTAAGATTTTTTATTCGCTTAATTTTTTTATTATTATTTTTAAGTATATCAAATTGTAAAATTCATAACATTCTATTATTATAATATACATTTTGAATTGTATAATTTGAAAGGTAATTTTAATCTAAAAATATTTTTTGGACTGTAGAATTTGAAATATATTTTAAAATTATATTATAAATTTTACAATTTATGAGGTATTTATTTTTTGAATTGTACAATCCAAAATACATAAGAAGGTGTTATAGATTGTATAATTTAAAAAGTAATATGAATCTGTGAATACTTTTGAATTCTATAATACATACTAGAGTTTTTTGGAAAAAAAATATATTTTGAATTGTAGAATCAAAGTGTAAATAAAAATAATATTTTCTAATGGCAGAATTCAGAAATATATTTTTAAGAATAAAATGGTCTTTTTGCCTGATTTATTGGGTGCGTGGAGAATATAAGGAGGTGTAGGCCGATTACTGATTCAATTGTTTTACTGGGCTTAACTGAATTTTGAGATCTGAGTATGAAAATGGGCCATTTCATCCTGCACCTTTATTGTTTTCAAACTGCACTCCCATGTGGTAACGAGATTACAATTATACCCTTACTAAAATATTTAATATAAACTTATTTCTCTCGCTTTCTCATTTCCTCTTATTCCTTTCGTATACCAGCATCGTGCAACCCCTCTCCGCCTTGTAACTTTTTAAAAAAAAATTATAGTTGTTATGCATGTTTATTCTGGATCAAATACTTTACCTTTCAGATTGCATAATACATAATTTATTTTTAATATTTACATATATTTCAGATTATATAATTTAGAATTTATTTATAAATCTGGAAATACATTCTCACAGTTCACAAATAATTATGAATATATTTTTTATTTAAAGTACATTTTGGATTGTGCAGCAGTACCTTCAAAAATGCATGCAAACACTACAAAAGCAACAACAGATTCAATTCTCACAATTATGTATTTATTTTCAGAAGGGATTTGAAGTATTTAAATTTGTGAGGGTGCAGGTTGAAATCAGGGAGGTAGAGGAAGAAAAGTTCAGGAAAGTGGTCAAATCCACCATCAATACTAAATGCGAAGTTGCTTTCTGCACTCTCAAAATTTCTTCCTCCACCTTCTTTTATCTTTCATATTGACCAGTTCGAAGTAATTTTTTTAAGGAACTAATCATTTTTAGTTTAATCAATAGCTAATTCAGACTATAATTTACGTTTTGGAATTGATGACTATTGGATTAGTGAATTAAAAAATAACAAATCCTTCATTAATGTAAGGGGAAATTTTTGAACTACGAAAAGACAACTACCTACTAAATGTCATTTTTAAAAAATACATTTGATTGTGATCCTATTTTTTCCAATAAAATAACTAACCAAGTTCTCTTGAAAAAACACACACTGTATTATGATCTCTTTTAACAAACTATTTAATAGGATTTTCAAAGATACATGCAGGCATTCCAATGGAAATTTATTCAAACTTTATTGTATAATTAACCTTTTTGATTACCAGGTAAAATAATCATGAAAATTAGTTAATAATGGTACAAACTTGAGTAATACTAGATGAGATGGATGGAATAAAGAGAGCAAGAAGAAATACAATAGAAGACTGTGTTCGTCCTTATATATAAGTTTAGATTTTATGGATTTTCTTGAAAAATAAAGTAGAATCTAAATTGGTATCTAATTAACAATCAAATCCAAGGTTTTAGCTACCAAATTTAGAATCTAAATAATTGGTAGTTAAAACCTTGGTAGCTAATTAGATACTAATTTAGGAACTATTTAACAATAATATATAAACTAATTTAAAAACAAAAAAAAATAGTTTCTAAAATGGTCTCTAATTTAGTCACTATAACAATTAATTATATTTGGTATCTAAAATTAGTTTCTATTTCATGATTTTCTTGTACGGTTAAATAGTGAGAAATGGAAAAAAAAAGAAGACAAGTGGTTATGAATATGAGTCTGGTTATTGAAGTAATAAATAATGAGAATAACACATAAATGGATTAAAGTATAGTTTGAATGAAAAAAAACTACTAAGTATATAAAATAAAGGAGTAACTTAGGGAGAAATGTTTGGAAAAAACAAGAAATGGATATGGAAAGCCAGTAAAACATTTGTATATATAAGAAAATCGACATAAGTTGTCAGGAAATAGGTTAGTATGGGAGAGGAGAGGGATAATACACTCTCTTAATTATGGAAAACTAAAATTATTTGTTATGCACAATATTTTGGTTGGCGTGTGTTAATTAATAAGATAACTCAGTAAATCATGAAAAATAATGTATGTTTTGTGTGCGAGGAACAAGAAGAAACAACATTTCACAGGTGAGTGAGAAACAATAATGTTTTATATAATCAAGCAAAGGTACATTTTAATTATTTTTGTACTTCATAATCAAAAGAAAAAAAAGGGAATTCGGTATGAAAATGCATGTGAATGGTTGTCATATGAACACGTTAGAATAAAAGAAACCTAATACTTTTTTCAAAATGGCAAGGTAGATGTCAAAGAGGTCTTACGTGTGACACAAATGAAGGTTTGGGCATGGTTAAGAAATATGTACCCAAACACAATTCTCCTATATTGATTGGTACTTTAACCTTATATCGAATATAAGTTCACTAGTGTAGATAAGACACTTTTACTCAAATAAACTCAATTGTGGGGGTTGTGTAATATATCCGAATGAAGATAAATGAGACCTTAACTATTAGAAAGGTTACACGGTCTCAAAATCAAATCAACAATTAAGTGAAAGGTAGATGATTTCATAAGACTAAACGATGACACAAATCATAATAGACGTTTTCTAGTTGTATCTTTATTTTATTATGATTACTAACAACTTTAGTTGAGATGTGGTTGTTATTTGTAGCAATTTTACAAAAATGGGGTAAGAACATGTTGGGTTAAAGAAGGCTTACACATGGTAGGGAAATGTTGAGAAGTGTTGCATACCAATAAGGCATTTGATGAATGATGATGATATTTTGGTGTAATAAATTAAAAAAATAATGTAAAGGCGAATTGCATGGTGAATTAAAAATGATCCCTACAAGTCATGTAAAGATGGCTCTTGGGAATGATTAAAAGGGTAGGTCAGAATCCATGGACCCAATTCAACTTGCGTGTGCAAAGGGCCTTTACTTTCTTCTTCCTTTAAATATTATTCATCACTATTTGATTTCGCAAGTGTTGAACCATCGATGTTGAGATTCTAGTGGACCAACACAAACTTCTCTTTCACCAAATCAATAACTCATCCAAATTCTTTGCAAGTGGAACCTAACCTACTTTAACTAATCTCATAATCCTCTAATACCAAATCAAATTACAACTTCTTTCTCTTACATCAAATAATATTAATACATGGTTACAGAAAATTTCCTTTCATTGTTTATCTTCTTTTCTCAAAAGCAATGAAAAACAATGTTAGAACTAAGTATGGGTTCTTATTATATAAACTTTTCATGCATAATATTCTTAATCTCTCCTTATCAAAGAATCAAGGGTTTGCAATTTGTATTAAGAGAGTAACTAACTGATTCTCAAAATATATAAATATTAAAATCCAAAGTCAACAACACTGCATCAGTGCCGCTTCCACCCCCCGTTCATTCAACAACTTGCTTTAACTTTCACACACTCAATCACTCCAATGCCGACATGTGCTAAACATAATATAAATCATTCCAGTGTGGTAAAATAGAAATTAATTTTATAAATCAAAATAATTAGTTCTTATTTAATTAAATTAGATACTATTTTATAAATTAAAAAAAATATTTATATCTAAAATAGTTTATACTATTAATAAAAAATTATTAAAATGGTTTCTAAATTGGTATTTAACCATTAGGTACCAATGTTTTTTCTACTTACTATTTTTATATTATACTTTTAGGAACTAATTTAAAATCTAAAATATTAATTGCTAAACCTTAGGTAGTTAATTTAGATACAAATTTAGAAATCATTTTATAATTTTTTATTAATAATAAAAACCACTTTAGATATAAATAATTTTTTAATCTCTAAATTAATATCTAATTTAGTTAATCTAGTGAGTAGTTATTTTTTTTCTCTAAATTTTGTTACTATTTAATTATTTACTTGTAATGTATGAGAATGATTGAAATAAGTTATTTTGTATGTAAAATTGATTGAATTTGAGATTTCATTTCATCAAGTCATTGGAAGTAGTTAGCCTGACCATCCGCCTGCAACCAAAACAATAACGAATTTTGAAAAAAAAACTAACAATCTTTGGAAAAACTAATAATCATTTCCATACTACATGTACTTAGATGATCTAAAATTTGAAACAAAAACAAAAAATCAATTTCATGTTATAGCATAGAGACGATAGGACGAAAAACATATTAACAAGTTAATTCCATATTTTTTAATAATGAAATTGTTCCATTTTTTAGATTTTGAAATAAAAATATTTCAATACTGAAATTTTCCAACTGAAAATAACCAAACATAATCTTCATAATTATTTTGCTAATTTATTAGAACCAATTTTTACAAAAATTATTTTTTCATTTTTTTCAATCTTTAATTTGAAAAAAAAAAAGATTCTAGGTAATTTGACGTCACGAAGGATGTTTTAAAAAAAATTGGATGCAAAGTTGTTTATTATTAGATATATTTGAAAATAATGAAATGTATCAAAATTAATTTCACCACTTGAGTGTTGTTCAAAGAATCAATATGGTGCTCAAACAATATATACTACACATAACAATAAACATATGTTCTAAATATACTTTTAAAAACATTCAAACCAATTTTCATAAATTTCAAACCTACTAGCTTAGTTTAAAATAATGAAGTACAATATTTTTGAATAGACATTATAATATTTTCATCAACATATATTGCCTTTGATTTACATAATCTCCAAAATAAAATCAATATCAATACCACATTAAATTCAATCAAATACCCCATATAAATAACTATCATTACCAAAAAATCATAAAACAGAAACCAATATTTAGATATCAAAATAATTAGTTACAATAGTAACTAAATTAGAGACAAATTTAAAAATTAAAAAAAAAATTGATTTATAAATTAATTTCTATTATTGTTAAATAGTTTCTAAAGTGGTATCTAATTAGCTATCAAGGTTTTAACTACAAATTATTTATATTATAATTTTGATGGCAAAAACATTAATTTAGAAATCATTAAACAATAATAGAAACTAATTTATAAACCAAAAATTTATTTACCCCTACAATGATTTCTAATTTAGTCACTATAACGACTAATTATTTTTTATTTTTAAAATTGATTTCTATTTATGATTTTTTTTAGTAGTTAGTATTCATCTATCATATAAATAACTATATACTTTCTGTCATCATCAATCTATACTAAGGTGTTCTATATCACTTACAATTGAATTATATTCATCTAAAAGTAACTTGTTAATGAAGAAAAATCTAACTCTCAAATCCAAAAAAATAAAAATAAAACAATTTTCTAGCATACACCTAGAAATAAAAACATTACCACGAGAATAATCTAACAGAAACTTTATACCCAGCTGATCAAACACGTTGAGCATAAAAAACTTACACACATGCTTAGGAATGAGAAAATGAGATATTCAATTATAAAATAAGAAGAACTTTACTCAAATCAAAATTTTGATATGATGAACTTTGTCTATTTTACTTCACCTTCTATATGTTGTGAAGGAGGAATGATTAGTCAACAACTTATAAAAGAATGAAAATAATTTATATTTTAAATATATAAAATTTTATAATGACTGGAAAGTAAAATATTTTAAATTTGTTTATAATATTTTTAAACAATATATTTAATTCTTCATCTAATTTAAACATTTTAAAAATTTACAAACTTAATTACTCTAATTTTATGCATATTATCTTAAATATTTCCAACTATTTTTAATAAATAAATCAATCAAATTTTTCAATAAATAACCAAGTTATATTATCTAGTTAATTTAATATAAAAATAATTAGTCATTATATTCACTAAATTATATACTATTTATAAACTAAAATATTATTATATCTAAATTATTTTTTATTATTAATAAAAATTCATAAAATTGTTTTTAAATATGTATTTAACGTTGTTTATAAAGTTTTTAGTTATTGCTAACTACTTTAATATTAAAAAAATAATTTATAAAATAATATTTAACTTAATCAAATTTACAAACTTAATTACTCTAATTAATGGTATCAGACTTAAGTAATTAATTGTGAAAGTAAAAAAGCATAGAATCTTCTAACATAGCAGTCTTGTCTTTAAAATACCATAACTGATTAATTATCCTTTAATTAAAAGTGGTTTATGATTTATTTTGTAAAGGAAGGTAATTAATTAGTATTGGTTGAAAAACTAATTAATTATTCATTAATTAAAAGGCACCAATAAAAAAACAAAATAAATGAAAACTAATTGAAAAGTCCAAACATTTATCAATTTCTTCACATACACGTCTTCAACCTACAAAACAAACCAAATCTGGTCAGCTACGTACATATGTCATTGTCATAATATTAACAGACGAAATCCTATAGCGTGCACTGTGAATCATGCAAAAAAATAAAATAAATATATATATATATATATATATATATATCATTTTTATTTTTGAGATCATTGTTCATCAAATAAATTAATTAATTACTACTTCTTACACATCTTTTTACTGTTGAAAAAAAAAGGTATAAACAAGAATAGGGTTTAACAAAATCCCCGAATAGTATTTAATAAGAATAAGAAGGAATAGAGCGAGTCAACCCAAACAATGGTTGACTCTCTGGTGGTTCCAATTCCACTTCCACACACGCACCTATATATATCACAACTATCCTCGGTTAACCAAAGAGTCTAAGACAAACAAAACGCCATGGTTGAGGAAACTGCAACCTCCGACTCGACCAAGCGCCAAACCCACGGCTTCATCGTAACCATAACGGCGATCCTAGCGCTGTTGACGAAGCGCGCCGCCCGCAAGCTGAAGCGGAGCAAGGACGATGATTGCAGAATGGATCCTAAGTCGCAGAAATCGAGGCCCAAGAAGCTTCTCAGCAACATAAGCAACAAAGCGCTTTTGCCGTTCGCTCCCAACCACAAGAAGTGTAACAACAAGCAGAGCAGCGTGGCGGAAGAGAACGGAGGGTGGGGAAACGGCGGCGTTTGGCAGAAGGAGATTCTCATGGGTGGCAAGTGCGAGCCGTTAGATTTCTCCGGCGTTATTTACTACGACGGAAACGGGAAACAGCTGAGCGAAATCCCTCTCAGATCGCCACGCGCCAGCCCCTTGCCCGGTTACCTCACGCGCCGCACTCCTCAACATACCCGCTGAATCTTCCTTCACTGTGAACACGCGGCGCGTCTCTCTTGTTTTAGTTTTGATTTTCATATCAGTGTTTGTTAGCGTTGTAGTCGTAGGTGGTTGCTTTGTTTTCGTTGGTAAAAACATTTGTACAGGGTTTTGGTTTTTGCACTTTTGAGCAGCCTCCTTCTGCTTAATCGTCTCAGATCAAATTACAACTTGTTAGGTTTCATTTTACCATATCAAGTAGTCAACAGATGTTATTAGGGTTTTGTTTCATCATATTTAATCAACAGAGTTTTATTCAAAATATTTCTGCACTTCTTTTGAAGATATCTTTGTTGAAAAAAATAACCTTTACTTTCTGTCTAAAGTTCATATATTTTTAAAAATAATCTAACGAATTTTACTCCTAATTTTAGTCTTCTAATTTTTAAAAATATGTAATTTTGATCAAATTCTCAATATTTTACATGATTTAACTGAATTACAGACTTTATATATATAGTCATTGTAAATTAAAAAATAGTTTAATTAATTAAAAGAAGCAAAAAATATAATTTGGAGATACGATGCAGCTTATGAGATAGATGATGATGATGATGATGGGTAAAAAGAAGCAGAGAATGTTTTATGAAATTCCGTTTTCTTTTTCGTTGGTTTTGGCAGCTATGTATAATTGACAAGATGGAAAGAGCAACAAACAATTATTATGTGTTTTCTTTGAAAAGTAAAATAGAGATAGACACATATTAATATAATGAAACATAACTTCAAAAGAATGAAGAACAAGATTTTAGTTAATTATAGATTTGGTGATTCCCTTGCGTGTAAGATATGTATAAAAAAATGGAACAGTGTATTTGATTAAGTCTAATCCGAATTCAGTTGGATCACAATGACAATGGAAGATTTTGTCAAATGCCATTCAATAATCTCCATATCTGGAAACAAAATAAAAATAACTAAACCAATTTAATACTGTATCATTTATGTGGATTAAATGCATTATATTGTATAATTTATTTTTAATTTATTAGTTTTATGTTTTATTAATTGTTAATAACTCTCATGACTTTATTTTGTTCATATTATGTCTCTATTCAACTGTTCTAATTAATATTTCCATTCCATGTTTGAATTGTTTTTTTTATTCACTGAATTCTCTATTTTTAATTCATTTCCTTTCTTAGAGCAATAATTATTACTCCATTCAATCATTACATAAATTTATGATTTAGTCTTAATTGACTTGTTTTATTTTTTATTAATTGTATCATATCCCTGATTAATGAATTTCATCTTTTATCTGTTTGAAGTATCTAATCCTTATAATTTTATCAATCATATTCTTAAAAAGTTTGACTAATGTTTTCATTGTTGCCAAAGAAAAAAAAAATATTTTCATTAACTAAGAGTAACATATATTATTCTGTTATTTTTTCCCCACATTAAATAATAACTCAATAAGCCATTACATTTTATAACCATATCCATGTATAGGTTGTGATATTATTTATTTATTTTTGTAATTTTTCAGTAAAAAATTAATTAGCTTATTTTCTAAAATAATTATAAAATAAATTGAACAAAAAAAATTATAAAATGATTCACTAAATGTAATTTACTCTTGCCGCTAAATTGTTCTAGTAATATAAAACAATTACAAACAGGGGAATCTATCTCAAGAAAATATACATATGAATTATACCGATTATTTTATAAAATAATCAAACACATTTATAATACAGATAAAATAACAAAGTATCAAATAAAAAAACTTAAAAACTACACGAATTCTAGAATATATACTATATTCAATTTAAATATCCGAGACTAAAGTTTTTTTCTATATCAAAATATATTTCGTTATCAATTTAAATTTCTTTTTAGTGAATTTTCATCTACAAAAAACTTCCATCAATTTTTTTTTCTACTCTTTAATATTTTCATTTATTTAATTGAGAAGTTATTACAAAAGTTTGAATACCTCATTCATATATTCCATTATTCAATATATACACTATATAAATATACTAAGTACGTATTACCTCACTTCTTCAATGTACTATTCATCAGTTATGAGGAAGCTCAAACACTTCTCTTAAATAAGCGTATCCGTGTCGGACATATACGTATCGGTGTTGACACTCGTAGGACACTTGAAATGTTCAATTCAAAAAATATTTGTTGGATTTTTTAAAATTCTAACACGGTTCTAACACAATTTTAAAAGGTATAAATACAATAATTTTCTAAAAACTCAAATTTATTGTATAAATTTTTATTATGATTATAAAAATAATGAACAAATTCTTTTGAACTAGTCATGAAAAATATCTTTCTGTTCCCAAAAGAATTTGAAACATACTTTTGCACATAAATATTTATTTTCAATTTATATAATTCAAAATTATATAATATAGATTTGTGTCCCCGTGTCCTACATTTTAGAGATTATACGTATGTCCGTGTCTGTATCCGTATCGTGTCAGTACTCGTTACCGTATCTATGATACATAGGTCATAGCAATAAAGTCGGTTACATAATAGTAAATAATAATAAAATTATGCTAATTATAACTTCAATTGATATAAAAAAAAAAACTTTTTTATATTGGTTAAAGTTATAACTCACATGAACAGTTTCCTAAGATAAAATAGGAGTGTAATATTTTGTGTCGAGATATTTGCATATTTCTTTAATCTCTCATTTAATATTATATTTTTATTTTATTTTATTGTACTCTTACTTTAATGAAAATGATGTTGTTAACTTTATTAGAAAGTGAACTTTAAGTCTAATTCAATATTATAAAATTGATTTATAAGGTGGAGTTATTTATCATTAATGAATATGCGGTTGACAATTTTATTAGAAAGTGAACTTAAATTTTACTCAACTTTATAAAACTGACTCATGAGATGAGATTTACTTAGATAATCTCTAAATGATTATGATACAATATTAAAAAATGAATATTTATAAGTTAAAATTTGCAAACAGTTATGTACTATAAACAAATCTTTATTTCTAATATACATGAGATCTCCAACAAATTTGACGATAATAAATCGCTAATCACTCGTTCACTAAATCTTAACTCTATTTATAACATAATTAGTTCTCATCGAAGAGAACAATTAAAATCATAATATAACATTAAAATAAACATATTTATATAAAATTAAGATAAACTAAAACTTTATAAACCATAATTATTTTATTCGAGAACAATATATTATGTGAAATTTCTTGTAGTGAGAATTCACTATGCTCCATTATAAAAATATAATTAAATTCATTAAATAATTTATATAAAAAATAAAAATTCTCAAAGAAACTTAGAATTTATTTAATCTAGTGATGCTTCAAAAAAAGTATCAACTCATTCCAAAAACTTTTGAAATTATCACCAATTCAAACCAAATTTGACTCAAAATATATGCATATCTTAATTTCTATTCAATGATTAAATGAGACAATTTTTTAGTTAAATTGTATTTTGTTTTACAAAACAATATTAGTTTGAGTTTAATATGGAAATTCTACTTATTATGTTAATAAAAATTTAGAATATAATACAATTTAAACATTTAATATTCACTCCACATCAAAATCTTAGTACTATATCTTTGATTACAACTTGTATTTACATACACAAAATATTATATATCAACAATTTCAATTTATAAACACCACGTCATCAACATATCATATCACTACATTACAGGTACTTCACTGAAACAATATTATATTGTATAAAAGATATTATCACGCTCGAATATATATGTCTTCACTAAATTAGGGAAAACTAACCACTTAAGTTGTAGAACTGTGTGACTCGAGTTACCAATCATATCACTTAAACGAACTAATATTGTTTAAGAGATACTAGTTATGGATTAGAGATAATTGGTTTAACCTCTCCTACTTGAGCATTCTATTATTGCTTGAATGACCAACTTTAAAGGAAAGAGAATTAACAATTGTTCAAGTTTCACTATATGCTCGAACAACATGACTTGGTGTGTGAGCTAAGAAGTTTCAAAACACCACAAAAAGTTCAACTATTTACCAATTGAGTGATCACCTGTCACTTAAACGACGAAAGCTTGAGATGAGAGATAATTACTTCAATACCTCTTTTGCGTGAGCTGCAAATCATAATTTGAGAGACAAAAAAACATTATCATTTAAACCTTGAGTGATAAAGTTAAGTTCATGTATTCCAATCGCTTAAGTAACTCAAACATTTACTTGACACTTAAACAAGATATATAAAAAAATAAAAAATAAATTAGCAAATTGCACACAAATATTGTCCCAAAACCAATTTTCATCTTTTTACATATTTATACTTGTATTATAACTTAAATACTACCTAATGGTATGACTAATAAAATCACGATTCTATCATCTATCAAAATATTGTACATCAACTCTTAATTCCAGAAAAAAACTTAACCCAATTCAATCTCTAGAGTTTAATTAAAAAACCATCGTTCATTTAAAAATCAACATACAAATTTAGTTTACTTTAAACAAATATAAATAATTAAATAAGAATTTTTTTATAACATTACCTGACTTTACTTCTTACCAAAAATTTAAAGATAATAAATTTATAGATATTTTTTTACATGTTGTTTAACAACTTTCTCATTTTCATTGGCTTTTGAATTCAAAATAAAAAATAAAAAAATATTACTAACAAGTTTAATTGAGTATAAATCTCTTTGATAATAAATGAAATCATCATTGATAAACAAGTGCAACAAATTTTTTATCTTTCATTGAAATTGAAGTTTACTAAATGTTGTTCTATTTTTACTTAATAATAAAAGTTATAATTGTAATAATTATTTATATAAAAAATGAAAGTCATAAATTATAATATTTTAACTAATTTTATTGTAAGATTACTTTGACTTAATTACTTTTTTTAATAAGATTTCACCTTTAATTTTAAAGAATTAATATATGACCAAAATTTAAATAAAAAATTAATGTTATATTTGTAATCCCAACTTTTAGTATAAATAATAAAGACTAAATTTGTATTTATAAACAAAATTTCTTCTAAATAAATTCGAAAAAAATAATAAAAATTGTACCTTAATGTAAAACTTATTAGAAATTAAAAGAAAAATTGCTACGATTTATACTTTCTATTGTATAACTTTTTCTCAAAAATATAACTTAGAAAAAGTGTTTTTTTATTCTTATTGGCAGTGTATATTTGAATTGGGTGGTGATATTTTGACAATTCAAATAAAATTCATTTGACAATTTAAAATAGTAATATTTTAATTTTATTTATTTATTTACTTAAAATCTTGATATATTATTATAACATTATAATGAATTGTAAGATGGGTATTTTTCGTGTCAAAGTATTAATTTTTATTTGAATTTTAGTTAAAATGTTAAGTTAAAAAAATTATTATAACTTATAATTCAAATCAAATCTTAAGATAAATTTTGCGAAATTGTCAAACATATTTACATAATAATATAATAAATTAAACTATCTATTCTCAGAATAAATGCGCAAACAAAATTGGTTTTATTTTCCAGTTTCAAGTGACGTTGACTTTTAACTTTTACAAATTCAACTCTTCAATATTTTGTTTAAGGATTTTTTTTTTTTTGATTGTTTTGTATTCAATGAACTCCTGTTTAAGCTGTAGATCTTCTAATATACAAGGTATTCAATTTATCATTTAATTTGAACCTTACTTTTGAAACTTTAGGTTGAATCGGTCACGTGATTTATAATCATAATATAAAAAACATTAATAAAAATATGAAGTTTAAAACACGGTAGTTGACTTTAACTTGTGTCTGACCCATTCAGCAGTCATAGTCATAGATAAGTCAAATGTTCAAAACTTTGACACTACTGTGTAGTTGTGAATATTGCTTTTAGATTCAGCTAATAATAATAATAATAATATAATATTCTTATGATTACTGTTATTACCAAACATTGCCACGTGTAACCCTTTTAAATATGAAAATGACTGTATTATATTATGTTAATATATACTTCTATTCTTTATCTGTATTTGAATTATTGAATATTTTGATGAAAAAATTGATAACTTTTTTAAAACAGATAAAGAAACGTCATTGACAAGTTTAATTGTTCAAATTTAAAAAAATTTAATTTATATTAGCAATCTAAATCAGATATAAGATTTCATGACTCACGGGAATTAAATGGTCTCAACTCCTTTAAAGCTTATAACTTAGGTTGAGACTTTTCTTTTTTATGCCTGTAATTTTTTAATTGCACTCGCATACTTTTTAAAATTATATTTTTGTAAAAATTATTTATGTATTATTTATTTTGGAAATTTTTTAAAACAAAAAACTTTTTAAATTTTTAGAATATGATTTTTAAATTAAAAAATTGAAATATTATAATAAAAATTTAAAAACATACTTTTCAAAACACATTAAATACACTTTCCAAAATAATTTTTTTAATAAATTTTCCAAAACACACATGATAATTCTAGAACGACTTTTTCAAAACAAATTTTTTAAAACACATAAACTGTGTTCCAAGACCAGCTTTCCAAAATAAAATTTTCAAAATATACATGATAGAACAATACAATGAAAATGGCATAGTGATGACAAGGGTGGCGTGTGTATGGGAGTACAGTTGGTAATAACGGGGTGAATGAAGAAAAAGCCTTAAGTTGACATGTTTCCACACTTCTACATTTAAGTTATAATAGGACAATGGATCCATGTAATTGCATGCGAAAAAAAAACTATATAGAGAGAAAATAAAAATGAAAACTTGTTCTATAATATTATTACAAGAAAATTATTGAATAAAAATCAATTTTAAAGACAAAAATAATTAAGTATTATAATAATTAAACTAAAAATTATTTTAAAAATTAAAAAAATTATTAATTTTTAAATTAATTTTTATTATTGATAAATATTTTTTAAATTAGTATCTATTAACTATCAAAGTTTTAAATATCAATTACTCAAATTCTATAACAAAAACCTTGATAGCTAATTAGATACTAATTTATAAATTATTTATCAATAATAAAAATTATTTTAAAAATAAATAATTTTGTTATTTTCTAAAATAATTTTTAATTTAATCATTATAACAACAAATTACTTTTTATCTAAAATTGGTTTTTATTTTTTTAATATATATATATATATATATATTCATTTGTATATAGAAATGTTAAGCGGACTAGTTTCATGGCCCACCTAATAAACTTCGGTTTAGTTGGTATAATTAAACCCATATTTATTTAGTCCGACCCAATCTTAAGTTTACGAATCATTTCAATCGATTAAATTTCTTTAAAAAAGTTTAAAAAATGTACTTTTAAAATTTGAATTATATCAATGAAATTATTTTTAATTTTAAATATAATTATTTCATGTATAAGTCATAATACATACATATGATCTAATAAATATTTTTATTAAAATATATAGATTTTTAAAATATAATTAATATTTTATAAATTAGTTGGTATATATGTTTACAAACCAGAGTCCAGCTAATCTTATAAGTTGAAAGATACCAAGATAAAAATAGTTTGCTTCAATTTAAATTATAATTATTTTTCATCCAACTTAAAACTGTTTTAAGAATTATTTTTGTTAATGGAGAAAATCCATTTTGACAGTTTGGTAGGGGTAACTATTTTTATTTATGAAATACAAATGGACACACATGTTTAGTATCCCATATGCATGAAGGCAAATATGACCTCACTCATTCGAAGTCTTAATTTACTTATTTAGTAAAAGTTCCAGGCTTAGACTATTAAAAACACCTATTTAATACACTAAGCCTAAACTAATAAAAACATAATAATCTAAATGGGGTGATTTGTTTATTTATTTAAATATATTAAAATTTATATGTATATTATATTTTGCTAAGTTTACGTTGTAGGACTATATCAACCTAGATTATTAACTTATTTGTATGTTGAAATTGGAAAAGGATTTCTAAATAAATTAATAAATCATGTCAGATTTTTTAAAAGGCCAAATCAGATTAAAAAAAAGAAAAAGCCTCTAAACTAATTAATCAAACTAGACATTAATTTCTTTTTTTAACATACTATATTATGCAAATCTAACCTCTTTTCGTTATTGAGAATGTGTTTCACTCTTACGTATGTGTTTGTTTGTGCTAGTTAATTAAGATTAGGACAAGTTTAAAATATATTTTTATCTGACATTAAAGTTAACACGAGTTTAATGAGTACCATTACGGAATGAGATATAAACACTAACTAAAAATACAAACAAGGTTGTAACAGGTACATTTAAAAACTTATGCACAGTATGTTTCACAAACTCCCAGATACAACAAAGACCCTTTGAAAATGAAATAATTAAAGAATACAAAACTTATCGAATTTTAAAATCCTCAAAGTGCCAATATTGTAGCTTCGAGGTTGAAATGTGCATATGTTTGTGCATAGTGTTTGATAGTGGAAGAAAATAGGGAGATAAAATATATTATTAAAAATAAAATAATAAAAGTAGAAACTACTTGATTGGTAAATATAATATTGAGTTTTTCAGATCGTTTAATTTTGAAAAGTAAGATTTTTTTTTTAGTATTTTAATTACATATTATTATGATCATCAATATGACACATAATTATACAACGTCCCCATAATAAGTTATGTGAAATCTTGGCTCCAATGTCATGATTGGGGACACCATCAAAACAGTTTTTATGGGACATTACAAGAACATTTAATTTTACTTGATGTGCAGATTTTTTTATGTGAATATCATCATTTTTTAAAAATATTTTCCTATACTTTCATTCTCTCTCTTCCATTTTCTATTTCTCTTTACCATTCTATAAAATTTTATTATGTATTCTGGATTAAATATTTTTTAGCTCTGATGGAAATAAAAAATTATTGTTAATATTCAAAATTTATTAATGATATGAATATGATATTCTTAATATTAGATGTAATCATCTTACCTCAAATATGAGAGACTATGCTGGTGTAAAAATTGATATGCACATGCCATTAATTAATTCAAAATCTAGTGACATATTAGAAAATATTAATAATATAAAAAACAATGAAAAAGTTTCGAAGGTTGCTTTCAATTCATGCCAATTTATACCACATCTGTTTTCGATAAAATCTGTAATTGATGTTTTTGTTGAATAATGATTAGCTTGAAGTAACTAATAATTATAAATTCCATCAACATATAAAAAGAGAGTTTTATCCTAGCAATGGAAAGAAAACTGTGATCATACACATTCCTTCCAATTAATTTCTATATCTCTTTATTTTCATTGTTTTCAACTTTTCATGAAAGTAAAAGCAACAAGAGACCAAAATTACAAGTTTATAACTAACAACTACATTTTGCATTGAGAATTCTAAAACGGAAGGAAAAGGATAACCGACAATGACAGACGGAAACAGACACGTGGCGGGTGATTCTCACTCAGATGAAGCTAAAGATACACGTGGAGGGAACAAACACATCACAGACAGCACCATAAGAATAGCAAAAGTTAAGATAGTTGAGTTACACAGTTACACACCGTATTCGGATGGTAATCGGGTGGGTCCCTCACGCGCCGGGGGCTGCATCCTTGACCTTGCTCTGCAAATAGCCGCCGTATTCTCTGGCGCAGTCTTTGACGTGGCTGGCGGTGTCGTATATGCGGCTCCGGGCATAGTCGACCTGGTCGGAACCGGGTGGGTGCAGCCCTCTGAAGTAGCGGTACATCCAGGACAAGGCGGCGACAAGTGCAACCACGAATCCACAGGCGGAGAAGAAGCCTGCGGTGATTACGAATAAGAGGATGGAAGCTGGAACCCACACGGGGCTTGAGACGATGATGAGAGGCGTGAAAAAGATGAGGCCGAGAACGGCGCCTGTGAGGGTGAGTCCCGCCAGGAGGAGAAAGACGGAGGCGGTTACGAGAAGGGTGAGGATGCCGCCCAGGTGGGCAGAGTTGGGGGCCCGGTCTTGGAGCTTTCGGAGGAAAGCGGCGGAGAGGGAGGGTGTTTGGGCCTGGGCTTGGGCCGGCCTAGGATATTGGTCCGCCATGCCTGAAGGTTTGGATGTGTTGCGTTGTGTTGTGTGTGTGAGAGAGAAAGAGAGAGAGAAGGGAGTGATTGAGGGAAAAGAGAGGTAATGAAGGAGAGGTGTGGTGTGGGAAAGAGAGAGTTCTATTTTGGTGACATGCAAGAGGATACGTGTAGGATTCAGACTTTTTCTTTTCTATTTTTTCTCTGCAACAACCTACTTCTTTCTAATACTACTATCTTCCTATTTTTTTATTTTCATTTTTAGATTATCCACCGTTTAAAGCTTTTTTTTACACATTAAAACTCTTTTTTTTTATTCAATTCACATTAAAGCTCTTTTTTTATTCAATTCACTATTTTCTGACTTTACTGTCTCTAATATTATTTGTTTTCATGTTGTGATATGTATAATATTTAATTCATTGCTCACCAAATTAAACAACTATATGTTAACAAGGAGAATATAATCATCAAACAATACATACTAGTCAAAATAGGATCATATTTTTTATTTATTTATATAGTTATATTTAATATTAAATATTGAATAAAAATATTATTACTGGCACACTTTCGGTATAAATTTATAATTCATTTTAATAAATATAAATATAAAAAAAAACACAGAAATCTTGTATATCTACCTCTATTCATATATTATGATGAAAATATAACTAACTTAATAGTTATATATATATATGATAATAACTTAATCATGATTATATATATTTAAAAATTATATTTTAATTTATAATATTAATTAATTATTATAATAACAAAATTTATTATATAATAATTATAATTATTTAGTAAAATCCAACTACACAATTTATTTATATATTAGTATGTATTATAATTATTTGTTATAAGAACTTATAAAATTGATAATTTATGATTTTTTTTAAAAGAGATGAGCTCATCTGTTATAATTTTTTAATAAAATAATTTTTTTAAAAAATAATTTGAAAAGTTAAAATTCTAAAAAGAATCATTAAATGAATTAATTTTAAGATCTATTTTGTTTTTCTTTTCTTATATATTTCTATCTCTCTTCTATTGTTAAAATTGGATGTTTATACCATATTAATTTTATAAAAAACAAACAAAAAAATTGGATGTGAAATAAAATAATTAGGATTAGAAGTACATTTCTTCTCTAAATTATTCAGATGTCACTATTTTTACCATTCAATTTTTTCACACATTTTGCAATCATAATTTTCATTTTTTAAACATTAGTGAGAACGTGAATTTCTAAGGTAGTTAAGTTTGGTTTTTAGATGATAGAAATAGAAAAATAAAAGTGAATATAAAAAAATTACAGGAATGCCAAAAAAATCTCTTATTATATATTTCCAAAATAATAAAATAAAATATTGGTATAAAAATAAAATGGGAAAGTAAATGTGTACAACAAAAAATGGTTACGAGGAGATTGTTGTTTTTTATATAGGTATATAGATACATTTTTTAAAAGATACACTAATATTAAACACATTCTCCATATACTTATTCTAATTCAAGGTACTTTATACATATAACTAACTTTTTTTTAATCCAAGACACTTCATACAAATACTTATCTAAATATGATATATGTATGCTCTTTAGTTTTTCACAACCTAAGATCTTAATATGTATTATAAATCAACATATTTTTAATTATTTAATGAATTTTGTACATTTCTCCACACATATCACTTCAGAGAGGGTACTCGTCACACAACATATAATAAAAGTAAATATATTACGGTATATAATCTCATATATGTATATTTGAGCAACCATTTTTCACTTAAGTGAGATGAGACTTACAAGTAGAATTCAATTATGTACTCTCCTCACTCCAATGCCAACTTGTCTCTTGAGTGCTCATCACTTGAGCATCCTGTCAATGCTTAAGTGTTGTACATGTGTTGGTAATCCTCTAACAAGTTTTAAAACATTCAACCACTTCTTCACTGACAATTGAGTGATCATCCCTCACTTAAGTACCTTAACACATATGCATGAATCTCCAAGTTTTTCATAGAAGAGAGTTGTCTCAACTTCTCTTTCGCTCAACCTACAATCGGTCACTTGAGCCATACCCTCCATCGCTTCATCATCCACACTATGAATTGAATAATGTTAAACGATTAGTATAATTATTACATATCACTTGAGTGTTACCTGAACAATATAATATCGCTTAAACGATACTCAACCCAAAAACAATATTCTTCAATTTAAGATAAAAAAAAACTAAAACAATATTCTTCAATTTAAGATAAAAAAAACTAAAGAAATAACAACCTTATCCTTCCCATTAATTCAAAACACCATTTAAATTTCTTTAAAACAATAATAATATCTAATATAATTAACATATATTCTAATCTAATTTCATATATGTAAATATGTATATATCCTATCTTATATACATATTACACTATAACATTCACACACATTTAACAATCAAATCATTATGTAGATGTCATTATTAACTACCTACATGACTTAAATTTTCTCAGCACTTTCAACAACCAATTGGGAAATCTAAATACGCCAACTACTATATACAAATAACATCTCTCTTTAAAATCCACTCATAGAGGGAAAGAAAAAGAATTAAAAATTTGATAAGGAATAATATATACTTATCAAGATTCAAATTCAATTGATCTACAAAATTCACCATCTCCTTTCTTTTTTTTTTACTTTTGATAATGCAACAGCAATAAAAATATCCTATAAATAAAGTTAGAATAAACAAATTGAAAAAGTCAAAATTTTAAAATACATTAAGAAATTAGCTTCTAAATTATCTATTTAATATATAACTAAAATATAATTCATATCACTAATTAATAAATTAACAAATTTCTTAATACCGATCATAACATTGTGATTTTATTTTGTCAAAATAATTAAAAAAAATTGTGAAATTAAGCACTTTTCTTAAAAAATACGCTATTGATATGTTGGATATAGTAGAAATTAATCAAACAAAAACATAATCGCTACGCAAGCATAAACACTTTAATATTTATATATACACTCTTCCTTCACACTTTGCATTTTAATATTCTTCTACTTATTTTTTTTTTAATAACTTATTATTATTAATAATAATTATGTTATTATAGTTATCAATTTGATGCGTTATCTTAATGTTAAATCATTTGTATCTTATAGGAAATTATTAACATAATACGCATAACATGTTGATGTTTTTTTTATATTAATATTTACTAATAAATATAATTATTTTTCCATTCCGATATTTATATTAGAGGTGTAAGTGTCTCAATATTGCATAACACAATAAAAAGAAAACAAAGTTTGAAAAAAATTTCATATTTTTATAAATGGAGTTTAATCATTACAAGAAAAAAAACTTTAAAATAAGTTATGCAATGGAGGTTAACGTAACTCTAAGAATTGATTTAATTAACTGAAGTTTTTTAACCTTCATTAAGTTCCAAGTGTTACCTCATTAAATTTCAAAAAGTTTATTTCAAAAAGTCCTTTTAACCTTCGTTAAATTATAAAGGTTTATTCTAAAATCTCAGCAAAATAACATACATTTTTTTAATCTTCATTAAATTCAAAAGGTTTATTTCACTACAAGAAAATCATTAAATAGTAACTAAAGTTAGAGACAAAAAATAATTAGTCACTATATTAACTAAAAAAATATATTATTTTAGAGACTAAAAAATTATTTATATCCAAAGTGGTTTCTATTATTAATGAAAATTTATAAATTTGTTTCTAAATTGGTATCTAACCAAAGGTGTTAGCTACTTACTACTTTATATTCTAAATTAGTCTTTATTAATCTTTTAAAAACTAATTTAGAATCTAAAATATTAGTTGCTAAAACTTAGTATGCTAACTTAGATACAAATTTAGAAATCATTTTATAAATTTGTATTAATAATAAAAATTACTTTAGATACCAATAGTTTTTTTAGTTTATAAAATAGTCTATAATTTAATCAAATAATAACTAATTATTTTGGTCTTTAAGATTAGTTTCTATTGCTGATAAAAAAAAAGATTAGTTTCTATTTAGTAATTTTCATGTAGTGTTCTACAACCTCAACAAATTAACAGAAGTTTTTTTAATATTTGTTAAGTTTCAAAGATTTATTCTAAATATCAACAAAATAACGAAGGTTTTTTTAACCTTTGTTAAATTATAAAGATTTATTGCAAAATATCAATAAAACACTCTAGATTTTTCAAACTTCAGTAAGTAAATATAATTAAATATATTTATTAATAAATAATTAAAATTATATAGTTTTAATATATTTTATAACTAAATTCTCTATAGTGTAACTTTACATTACAAATAAGTCTTCTAAAGTTTCAAAAAATTATTTAAAAAACTCAGCAAAATAACCTTGAATAATAAGTATTTCAACAACTAATATTGGATAATAAGTTAGACAATAAGATTAACGAAACAAAATATTAATATATTTAAAAAAATATATAAAAAAAATAATACAAAAGATTAAATAAAAAATTGATATTCCATATAATCTAAAAGTAAAAAAATAAAAAAACTACTATATACTTCACTGTGAAATATCAACTTGCTCACAGTCAAGTAAAAGTCATCCTATATAATATTTTAAAGTTTTATACAAAAATTATTAATCTTAATATATTATAATGTTTTTAAAGTTAATATACTATAAAAATATAAAAAATTTAGAAGCCGTATTTTACTAACATAAAAAGCTTTTATTAAACTAATAGAAGGCTTTTATTATATTTTAAAACAACAATATATTTGCTTTATATTTTTCATCTAATTATAAATTATCATGTATAATAATTTAATTAATTTATATAATGGTTACCTTATGAATTTGAGTAATTTTTTTCATTAATTTATACTAAAAAATATTAAACTCATATTTTGTTTTATAGTAATTTGATCCTTTATTGAGTTTTAAAATTGTAAGAAAAGTTATCTTATTTTACATGTAAAAAAATTAAAACAAAATCATTATATTTATTCTTCTCTTAAGTCTTGTGGGACAGAAGATATTAATTTTAATAATAATAATAAAATAAATAAAATTTGGATTCCCGCCCCTAGGGCAAAGAAATAACGGCCAGAAACAGAACGTCGTCACAACGCAACTTTTGTAAACCAAAAAATCCTTCAATTTCAAATGAACACAAACCCTAATTTCCCCTTCGTGTAACAAACCTCAAATCTTCAGTTAACTGAAACACATATTGGCTCCTTCATCCGCACATGGATGCAACTCGTGTCTCTCACAGCCTTGGCGATCCCAAAATTCGTCGAGTGGGTTTCTTTGTTCCCGAATCCTCCACCACCGACTCTTGCAAGATTCTGTCGCCACGTCATCTTTCCGGGACGCTCCCGGATATGCAGACTTCCGTCGATGGCCAAGTGTCATCTCAGAGCAATGATGCCTCGGAAAACCTAAACCTTGAAACTGGCATTGGTACATACGGAATTCTCATTTTTTTTTTCATTATTACTGTTGTTGTGCATGCATGATTTGTGGATTATACTCTATTTATTGGTTATTGGCTTGCTTTTTCTTTCATGTATTAGAAAAGAGGGAAGAGGGAGAGAAAAAGGTTCTGAAATCGAGGTCAAAGCCGCTGAAAGAAAAAACTACTAAGGCAGAGAGACGAGCCTTGCAGGAAGCACAGAGAGCTGCTAAAGCTGCTGCTTCTAAAGGTTGATTAGTTTTTTTTTTTTTGTGTTAATTGCAATTTATTCTCTCCCTTGACCTTTATAGGTATAATTTATAGGTATAATTGATTAAATCATAGTCCGTAATTTATAGTTCAGATGGTATTTGTTGATTCATTACTTCTCTGGATACGATTTTTTTTTTCTAAACTATAAATTTTAACATATTAGGTTGGACTATTATTGTTTTCTTAACAGAATTTGAGTGATGTTGGAATATGAATCCTTTTACGATGAAACTCACATAATTGTAGTAAGTTTTAAGTGTGGTTTCTATTTTTGGTTGCACTTATTTGAGGGTGTCACTTTTGTTTTCTGAAGGTGTCTGATTAAATTCTATAAAATTGTGTTAAGTTTGCATTATGCCCTATGTTTGGCCTTGGCAGTGAAAGAGAGATATGGAATTCTGCGTTATATAGTGCAGTTGCAATAAGCAGGAACCTTAATTATTCCTTTCATATAGTTTGTGTTTGTGTACTTGCACCTATGTTTTTGGTCATTTTTTTGTACAGATGAGGGAAGTAAGGCTGTTGCTGAAACTGGTGGAGCTGCCACGGGTAGAAGTACAAAACAGTCTTCTCAAAAGAAAGTTGGTCCTTCGTTTCCACTGGCTGCTGATAAAAAAGCAGGAGACCGTCCTTTGGATAAAGACAGGAAAAAGGATGCTCCTCCTCCACGAATGCAATTTGATGATGAAAGCCGAATGGAAAAGGCTAGAAGGCGTGCAGTAGTCAATCCAACTGAATCTAGAACCAGAGTTGAATTATTTAAGCATTTGCCTCAATATGAACATGGGACTAAGCTTTCTAATCTTGAATCAAAGTTTTTCCACCTTGGTTTAGTGCACCCTTCTGTATTTGAGGTACTCTTTTGGAATTAATTCACATGAGGTCTACTTGTAGATCAGGACAGTTACAATTGTGTTCTAAAAAATAAATGTTGACGACTGTTTATTCATGATTGTTCAATATTTATGGTTGCATATATTTCATCTGTTGTCCCTTAATTATTTTCATTTCATATTGAATCTCACTACTTTTAATGCCTTGTGGTCTATTTTTTAAGACCTTGATGCTATCGAATATTTAACTTAAACTGTATGTCCTTTGTTTGCATGCTTCAAATATGTATGTTCACTGATCTAAATATGTTCAGTGTGCTGAGCATTCACATTTCTTCATACTCATTCAAACCATTTAATTTAATTTTTTTTTTCTGAGATTCTGTATCCATTGGTTTGGATACTGTCATGACACATTAGTATGTATAAGTCAGATTTGACATGAAATTGTTTTTTGGAGCTTTGAACAACATTGGTAGTTCTTCAATTTAAATGAGCTTTGTACGTATGAAAGTAAACTCAAGACATAAATAGCAATTCAGACATGGTACTCATTTTTGTCTTATTTAATTTTCAGGTAGGACAGCGATATTCGGCAGGGGATATATGGGGGGGTAATGCTCGTTGTGTAGCAATGCTAAGAGCACTTCAAGATGCCATTAGAGATTACTGCACAGATCATGAAAAAGCCCTTGTTAGGGATTTAACTTCAAAAATCAACAGTTATGTTTCATTCTTTACTGAATGCAGACCACTTTCTATGAGCATGGGAAATGCAATTAGGTTTGTAAAGAGTCGTATTGTCAACCTGTCTACGAATCATTCCGAGTTTGAGGCAAAAAGAACCTTGTGTTCAGATATTGACCAGTTTATAAATGAAAAAATAATTCTTGCTGATAAGGTGATTGTCCGACATGCTTTTACAAAGATTAAGGACGGGGATGTGCTTCTCACCTATGGATTGTCGTGTGTTGTTGAGATGATTCTTTTATATGCACATGAACTTGGAAAACATTTCCGTGTTGTTGTGGTAGATTCTCAGCCAAGACTTGAAGGTCAGGTCTTGCTTCGTAGGCTAGTGGCTAAGGGTCTGAGTTGCACATATACTCATATTAATGCTGTTTCTTATATCATGCATGAGGTCACACGAGTTCTTCTGGGAGCTTCTGCAGTTTTGTCTAATGGAACTGTATATTCAAGGGTTGGGACTTCTTGTGTTGCAATGGTGGCTCATGCATTTCGTGTTCCTGTATTGATCTGTTGTGAAGCATATAAATTTAATGAAAGGGTGCTACTGGATTCAATATGTTCTAACGAACTAGGTAAACGTTGGTTTTATACCTGCTCTCATATTTTGGTAAAGGAGTTGGAAGCTTTCTGTTGATAAACTTCAATTGCTTGCAGGTGACCCAGATGCTATTGCCAGGGTTCCTGGACGAATGGATGTCAATTATCTAGATAATTGGGCCAGTGAAGACAATTTGAGGCTTTTGAATTTGATGTAAGCTTGAGATGTTTTGTTTGTGTTAACACTCAATACCCCAAGAAAAGATAACCACTGATTTATTTTTCATGACAGGTATGATGCTACTCCTTCAGATTATGTCACGGTTATTGTAACAGATTATGGTATGGTAAGTTAATTCTTGAACACTGGAAAATTTTGACGGTAGTGTTGGGTGAGACTGGGTCCATCAGTCACTTGGTACATTATATTTAACTTTCTAAATCTATATGCATACTTTGTTAACTGCTTCATACAGATTTTTAAATCAATCAATTTTTAGAATTCTGAGTACTTGTTGGCAAAACTTTTAGAATTCTGTTTACTTTTGCTGAATCTTTTGTCTATATACTTTTGTGAGCTTAAATTCTTTTTTCGTTTGAAAGGGGAATAGAGCCATGCTGGTGTGTTTGAAAAATATGTAGTTTTCTTCTCCTACATACACTTCAAGACTTGTATTATGCTCCTTCTCACTCAAATAAACTCTTGTATTATAAATTTGAGTTCTCGTTCTTAAAATAAGTTGCCATACTCACCCCTTTTTTTTTTTTCTTTTCACTATGCCTTCGCTATTATTTATTACTTTTTATATTTTATAAATCCTCTAATTGTTAATTGCTTTTGTTACCATAAAAGTTAATTGATTTCAAAATTGTCCTTTTAATTTTAGAATTCACTATTTTTCCTCTTAAATTTTGTATTAAAGTTTTTCTTTTTTTTGTTTCATATCTCAACCACTTATTGTATCGAATATGAATTTTTTTCCAAGTTACTTATATTCTATTTATTTGAACTAATTATACGTTTTTTTTTTTTTATTTAAAATGTTTTAAAAATATTCATACGATGATACACATGATACTTGATATCTTGTATTTTCTTTCCTCTAGATGGACGAAGCTTACCAGTTTCACAATCTTCTATTTACTCTTTTTGTTTGTTACAGCTTCCTCCTTCAAGCGTGCCTGTAATAGTACGTGAATATCGACGAGAGCATTTGTTGATGTAGATATAGAGAAGTCAGAAAATGGTGTTAACAGCCTTGCAATCGGTTTAGATTCATGGAATTTTTTTATATATAATTTTGCTAATGTTTAGGCTTTCCATTCCCCAACAACTTCGGTGATGCATTTATTTTCAATTATATAATTATTTATACTCTGCATTGTATTGATGTTTGTGTCGAAGAGTAACAGGATCCTACGCCAGGCCAATTGTGCATACAGGGTAGAGTGCTATTGGGTCATATTTGTACAAGCCATTAGTTAGTTTCCTATGTTTGTATCAGCACTTGGCAGCATGCCGGAGCTGAGATGATGTATCACTTGTTACCGTGGAAGGTTTATACAAGTCCCTTGAACTTCAAGTCTAAAGAAGGAGATATGACTCGTATGATAACTGCTCATCATTATATTTATTATTATAATAACAAAATGTCACTTTCTAACATAATCTTTGTTTTTCTTACGACTGTCATTTCCCCGTGTAAATATATAGTCTTTTCAGTTATGGTGCTAGTAAATCCAAACAAACGCTAGAATTGTTAAGGGTCCCTTTTTTTTTAGTAAAGTCTTCCAGTAAGTTTAATTGGTTTCAATGGTGTCAGCACAAGTATATGTTATCTGCGTGGAGTGTGGACACAAGAGGAGTTGGCACAAAGTTCCATCTACTTGATACATATTTGATTTTTCACTGGGTCAGTAATTTCCACAACTGTACATCATAATTATATATTAATATGATACAACGAGAAGTACTTTAAGAACAAAACACCCACCACTTTACTTACACCTTCTAAGTTGAAGTGGCAGTGGGCCAAAGTCAAGATATAATCTAACAGTGACAGTAATGAAGCCCGATTAATTAATCAATTAACATGTAGCCGTTTAGTGCTGCCATCATCTACCATTATTTTTGCTTCTTATCAGAACTTGCAGGACTATTATCTGTTGCAGCAGCTGCAGCTGCCAATTCCATCAACCGCTCATAATCTATCTCAGTTGATTTAAACTTAAACTTGACGCCAACCTGAATCCATGACTTGATACAAAGAATAGCTTGTGTGCTGTCATGTGGCATACAGATTCTTTGCTTGTCAATTTCATCACCCTTGCCACAGAAAAGTTCTTCAGGCACAACTGAAGTTGCCTGCACAGCCAGGAAATCTCTAGCCATAACAGATAGTCGAGGGTAGCGTGTACTGTTGACCTTCCACCACTCTAGAACATCTGTTGGTATTAGAGCTGGAGCCTCTGATAGGTATTGTGTAAGCTCATCAGTGGCAGAGGTCATGGTTGTCCTTCGCTTCTTGCGTGCAATTTCCTCAGCAAAGGAAACACTTCCTCCTTCTTCAATTTCTTGAGCATTGTATCCAGAACTCATGGATGAGAAATGGCTGGTAGAATAATTTCTTATAAAATGGGATTTCGCTTCGACCAAAAAGCTTTCTGAGTTTAAACTGTCAGGGATCAGCTCTCCCTTTATTCGAGGATCTAGAATTGCTGTCATATAAGTAAATATGTTGCAAACCTGATGGATATAATTTCTGGCCTTTTTAGCCATTTCTTCTGCAGCATTTTTTAGCCATTCTGGGCTGTGACGCGATTCTCTGCAGGAAGTAATGGTTTCTGAGATGTGATCCATGAAGAAAAGCACAAGCCCAACAGTTGGCACCTTACTTGTGCAGATGTTGTTTGTGGTTTTGTAGAATGGTTCAAGATATTGATGCATGATGCTAACCACACTTTTGTCAGAAGATCCCAGCAGCATCCTACTGCCCAGCATTTCTTCGTATTTTCGAATAACAGCATCCACTGATTTACCTGCCTGCACCATAAAATATACACATTATTTTACTCTTGTTTCCTTGTTCTGATTTGGTTGGAAATGACATGCATGAGATACATCACAAGACATCTTAATTCCTATTATTCAATTTAGGCGAGAGACGTAACATGCTACATTGTTGCAGTTCACAAATCGAAATATTAACATCAAGACACAGGCTGAATTCATCACCAAACAGAAAAATTCTTACAGTTATTAGACGAGCAAATATGGGTCACTTAATGCACGAAAAGCCATTCCAAACCTAAGTTTTGTCTTGAAAAACATTGGTACTGAAATGCAAGAATTATCTTTTGGTCTACCTTGCGAACAAGATCAAGCATTTGGTAGTTTCCACTCCACCTTGCTGAAATATCAAGAGGAAATTTCCAAATGCCTTCTTGATAAGCAGTAGATATTTGAATAAAATCCTCAGAGATCACTGGTGAGGCATTTAACTCTATTACAAACTCCCGTATCTTAGAAATTACTTGTTTTGCAGATCTCAATCCATCATCTATTATCGCATTCAAAGTTCGAGCAGCACAGGGAATATAACAGAAAGGCCCTATTTTCTGGCCATCTAAGTCCTCTTTCAAAGTATGGCAAGCATGCATGGCACTTGTACTATTATCATGGGTACAGGACAGAATTCTGCTTTCAATATTGTAAAATTTTAGAACTTTTACGAGGGAACGATATATCTCTGTACCCCCACATGGATAGGGTATTCGACAGATATCAATAAGCAACTTCTGGAAGCACCAGTTTTCGTCGATCCATTGACATGTTACACTCATATAGTAAATCTGTTCAAAGGAGGTCCAGAAATCAAGTGTAATGGACAACTTTGAAGAAACCTGTTCCAACAATGCTCTTACATCTTCCCTCATGCTTCTGAAGACTTCATCAAGTACAGTTCTATACTTGTCACTTGGCCAGAGTTGTATACAAGGATTCAAAAACTTATAGGAATTCACAAGCCACTTCTCTTCTAGAATTGAAGGAGGGAGAGCGGCTAGAACAAGCCACCTAACGAGCAACCAATTTAGATGATCATAATCCACCTGGTTTGCTTTTCCTTGAGGCTGTGACTTTTTTACCACAGTAATGGGCCGTGCAGCTGAATTGCTGACAGCGTCCCCTGACTTGTCGTAACCTGGATGGCGATTAGCAAGATGCCTTCCCAAATTGCCTTCAAGAACAAAGGAACTTTAGTGCATATACATGTAAGAACAATTATTTGAAAAAAAAAAAGTGTAGAAAGTTTAAAATTCATCATCAATGTTCCAATGTCGAGTTTGTTGCTGTCATTAAGGTCATTGCATTCTGAGAAACTGATCATTTTGATGCTCAATGGTTCTGTTAAAGTCTTGTTTTAAAAGGATGTCCTAGTAAACTAAGCAAAGAATTACTCTTTGACCTCAACTCTCACTGGAACAAGCTCCCAAGCTCTTAGCTTGAGAGTGAACGGACTTATAAGATATACTTTTGAACATTTTGGAGTTCTTTTGAACATTTTTCCTACTAAACTTCTAAAAATAACTTTAAAACATGTATAAAGTTATCGTGGCAATTCCACAAATAATTATATTTTACAACTCTTGTACTTCAAAGTATACGCCACGATCAATATTTAATCCACCTTTTGAACTACTATCGATTGAGCTGATATTAATACTAGACTCCTTAGAAAACAATTCTGCCGGCAAAACGTGTCCTTGTTGTTCACAGTACAAACTTTGCCAACTAAGCTATGTGTTGTATCGAATTTGACACAAATGTCCAATACTTTTTACACCATTTTTTTGTTGGCCACATAGCAAACGGTGTACTCACAATTGACCTTGATAATTGGCGTTTGTTAAGATTCAAACTTAAACTCATTTTTCAAACCCACAATTTAAGTCTCGAACTCGACCGTCAAATACTTAAGAAGAAAAAATTCAACCTGACTCACCCCTTTCCCAATCTTTCATTCAAAGAATGCTCAAGATTGCTTTATTAAAACCTTTTCAAGTAAAGCCATTTCAGGAAAGAATGTTGTGTAAGGAAAAGGATTACTATATTTTATAAATAATTCCAACAGTATACAAAATTAATACGCTATTATTTTCATAACACTACTATATTTATTTGAAAAACACCCATTTCAAATCCTTTTAATCGTCTAAGGAGTTTAATGTTCTTAATATAAATGGGACTCGACTTTTCGAAGTGGAGCCCACATAAGTTCAACTTCAACTTGACCTCTTACTTATTTTAGGCTCATGCTTAGCTTTTGAATTGTTTCAGGCTTGTACTCAACCTTTGAATTTCCAATCGACATTATTCTTCTGAATTCAATAAACTTACTTTCATATGTGAAACTTGTCTGCAAATGTTTGCAAAATGTTAAAGATGATTTTTTTGAATCTTTCATACATATAAAATAACACAACCCTACTTATTACTATGTAAAAAGTTTCTTTGACACCTAGCTTTTTCTCAGAATATATTTAGGGTGCTAAAATTTAGTTTTAACCAAACTTTAAACAGAAACTGAAATAAGAAAAATAAAAAGGGCAAAGACGGAAGCTGTTAACTTGATGAAATGACAGCAGCTTATATTAATCTTTACATAACCAACTGGTATGTATTAGTTTAAGGTTTCGTGGGAAAATAACAATAGCTTAGGATGGATTATTATATGCAAACCTAAGTGATGAAAAGATATACACGACCCCATTAGAAAAGAAAAACACAAGGTAAAATAACGAGTTAATAAAAGATGATGCAGAAAGTAGTAACCTGTGGCGGTTGCAATGGAATAGCTCTGTCCACAAAACTTGCATCTGCGAGTCTTGCCATCAACAGCTGTCTCAAAGAACTTCAAATACACTGATGTCATTGTTTTCTTTCTGGGCTTCAGGGAAGTAACGGGACCTGCCTTTTCTGAACAACCCAACCCAATATTTACAGGATCCATGTTTGAAATGAGTGCCACATCCATCACGGACTTTTGGTCGTCGACTAAAAAACAAAAACACAACTCAGTCATAGAATACTTCAAACCAGGTCTACTTCTTTCAACTTTATTTTTATATACTGTTTCTATACCATCAATCACTTAAAAATCAGCAGCAGTATTAGTTTATATGCAGTATAATAAAATCGAATAAATTAACCATCCACAAACGTTAAAAGTTGAATTAGAGAACAAAAATTCTTCACACTGTTTACTCATTTCTTTGATCACACACTATGTTGGAAATACAGTTGACAAGTATCACTTGATTGATTCCTTATTAAAACAAGCACGCAATCAAAGTAGTACACCAGAACCCCAAACAAAGTTAGTTGTCAATAAATTTGCTTCACTTTCAACAGCAATATTACGTGAACAAGTTCAATTTTTTTGACAACCCAGTTGGTTGTAAGAAAGAAACTGTGGATATACCTTTGTAAGCAGTTCTGTAGTGGTTGTTAACGCCAGTCCAGTCCATGTAATTAGCATCACCAACCGTCACCTGTCTGATCAGGAAGAAAGTGAGCATAAGCATGTGATATACATTTATGTGTGCGCAAGTGTTGGGATTATTGGAGACGGTTAAGAGAGAATTGGGATTGAGCATACCCGAGTGGGAGAGTTGATGAGACTCATAATTGAATTTTGGCGGAGAATTGAATTGCAATTGAAATCAGAGAGCGATGATTGAAGCTGATGAAGATCGGCGTGGAGTGGATCGGAGCCGAGAGAGAGGGAAAGAGAAAGAGAGAGCGGCGTGGCTGAGGGTTGCTGAGATCTGCACTCGTTAGCTTTAACACACGGCTTCGCTAAAGCCTAAAACTATTTTTCGCAATTATTATTCATTTATTTATTGTTACTAGAAAGAGGAAAAGAGTAAAAAAAAGAGATAGGAATAGTAATGAACGGAGTTTTGGAGTTGAGTTTGGCGTTTTGAGCCACCAGCCAGCTTTCACCTAAGCCCAACGTCACTCGGCTTCCTCTTTTTTCTCCTTTTCAAATTTGGGTTTGGGCCCTCTTTTGCTTCATCTGTCCATTTCTACTTGGACTGTTTCTTCGCACCTCCATAAGCTTTTGTATTTCCAAAAATATCCTTATATAATATTTTGGATTACGTAATCCAAAAGTCATTTTCAAATTCATAATTAACTTTCGGATTACATAATTTGGAAGTTTTTTTTCAGATGTATGATTAATTTTTGGATTACATAATTTGGAAGTCTTTTCTAATGTGAAATTAACTTCTGAATTATGTAATCCAAAAGTCATTTTTTAAATACGTGTCTGTCCGGATTACATAATTCGGAAGCTACTCTCAAATCGAGACTTTCAGATTATATAATTTAAAATACCATTTTGAATTACATAATCCAAAAATATGGGAGTGAAACAAAAAGAATACAAAAATATTTTTATGTTTTATATATGGGTAACGGAAGAACATATGTAGGTGCACGAAGAAAAAAGTCTTCTACATGAACCCCTCAAATTTCAAATTTTAACAATAACCACTTTCTTTATTTCTTCTTTTATTAATGAGACTCCACTCTGGACACTTGGTTCTCACTTCCAATGTTTCACAACAAACGGAGTTTCTTGGTACTATATTTGGTAAAAAAAAATTCGAATTGAATTTAAAAATATTTCATATCGGGCAACTTGAAATATATTAGGATTATACTTTCTAAAATGTAAATGTGCCCTTTTACAAAGTATAATCCATAGTTCCAATGAAACTAGTTCTAAATTATACAATCTAATAAGAGCACCACGTTAAAATTATTTTAGATTATGCATTTTGAATGTTTTTTTAAATTTTGGGTAAAATACTTCCAACAAGTTATTCATGATGTATGCATTGTATTGTCTGAAAAAGTAATTCTAAGGCATTTTTTTAGATTACTTAGTCTAGAAGTGGGTTTATGACTTTTGGAATAGTCAATTAAAAATATATTTGACAATTTTGAATTAGACGATTTAGAAGTATACAATATGTGTTGTATACATATTTATCTTTATGTTGAGCATGAGTAACTTTTGTTTGTTTTTATAAAAAATTGTCATTGAGAAAATGTAAAGATACATGTTTTTTTAAATATATATATATATATATATATATATATATATATATATATATATATATATATATTCTCTGTGTGTTATTAAGTACATAGACTTTGATTATTGAAAGAAGATAGTTGCGTATAAATAACCTAAATTAAAATATTATTTGAGAATTCAATGAAGATTCTTCTACTACTTTTATAGTTATTTATATAATAAATTTATCCTAATTTATAACAGAAATAGAATATTAATTTATATTAAACATAATTTATATAATTTTTTTAAAGACGTCATATAAACTTGGTTTAATTTATTTAATTAGTCATGATTACGAATGTATGCATGTTATACCTATTATAATTTCTTTATTTACTGTAATTATAAGAAAATTAATAAATAAAAATTAATTTTAAATAAAAAAATATTAATTAAACTATATATTGTTTTATATATTAATTTTTTTTAAAATATTGATGATAATTTTTATTATTAATTAGTTTTTAAATTGGTATCTATTTTAAGTTAAAATTACCTAAAATTATAATTAATTATTTTTTATTTTTAAAATTAGTTTATATTTAATTTTATTGTAGTGTGTTTATCCTTTTTTTTTTCTCATCTGTTCTGATCATTGCAGAAAACTTGAAAGACATATCCCCTTTTGGTTGCTTTATTTTTCAATCAATATGAAAGGGATTAACCAATTGGAATTTGCATCCATTGTCATGTTATAGTAGGTTTGCTGAATCCAAAACTGGTAATGTCACATTTTGCATATTATGGCCAATTTAGCCTTTATTTAGACATAACGGTTGTACTCTCAGTATCCTTCTTCTTGCTTAGGTTCTTGCTAGACTGCCATTTCATGATAAACTTTCTTCAAGATATTACACACAAACTATACAAAACAAAACTATAATGAGATCAAATAGGAAAACTACAGACACAGAAGATGCAGTTCAATGTTGCAGCAGCTTCTTAATTCCGGCCTTTTGCTCTGATGTCAACTTTTCTGGGAATTTGATGTTGAATTTGATTCTAAGATTACCTTTCTTTGAAGGGTCTTTTGAAATTGGCATCCCTTCCCTGGGGACCACCTCTTCATAGTTTGGATGAATCACACTGTTAATGGTAATGTTTAGAACCCTGCCATCTAGTGTTGTAAAATGGAGAGTGTAACACGAAAGAGCTTCTGCAAGTGACACTTCTTGTGTTACAACCAAATCGTTACCATCTCTAGTAAACACTGGGTGAGGTTTCTCATCAATAACAAACACAATATCCGAAGCAATCACATTTGGCAGCTCATTTCCTTTCTCTGTGAATGTGATCTTTGTCCCCTTCTTCCACCCTTGTTTAATTTCCAAGGTCAATATTTCCTCCACAGGTAATGTCTTCCTGCAAACAAAAAAAAACTCCATAACATGGTTGCATACAAAAAGTTTACAAAGTATGCATTAAACAAATATAAAATGTAGGATACATAACATGATGTAACTAATAGTCTATTACATGGATGAGTACAAACTTGTGTCAGCTCTACATTGTTTTTGCTTGATTTCTCTTACTTTTAACTGATGTTGTGGTTAAAATATTATCATCATCGCCTTTTTCGCCCTACTACCAAAGAATTCGGTTGACATTTATACATTTAACTGTTTTAATATATACCAGAAACAAAGAACCATATGATAGGTTTGTCACTTATTATTACTACATTTGCAAAGTACATAAAGAAGAGGACTTACCCACTTGCATCAGCAATCTCCCTTGTGATCTTCATTTTTTTGGTAGTGCCCTTATAGAGCTCTTCAAGGGTGCAAGGCAACCTCTTCTCTATAGGAGGTGCCTTGCGTGGACCCTGTTTCATTGGCCTTTCTCCTCCAAATGAACCCAATATATCTTCGTCAAAACCTCCACCGAAGGAACCACCCCTCATGCCACCACCACCACCACCACCATCACCAAATGGGCTTGAAAACCCGAAAATCTCAGCAAAAATGTCATCTGCGTGTCTTGGATTGAACCTGAATGCTGTTGGACCATCCCCAGTTTGGAAGAACGTTGGCCCACCAGCATCTGCAGGCGGTACTTGCCCTTTCAGCCCTTCTTCTCCATACTGATCATAAATTGCTCTCTTCTTGGGATCACTCAAAACCTTCACCAAACCAATACACCAACTTAAATAGACAAAATCTAACACGTTGCAATAGACAAAAAGGAAAGACGAAGCTATTTATTTTTACAGTACAGAAAGAAAGATTCTCATTTAGAATACTACAAACATTTAACCTGCATAAACAAATTCCAATAACACAAATTGAACAGAGGAAGTTTAAGGAAGGAAAAGATAAGCAACCTCGTAGGCTTCAGACATCTGCTTGAACTTAGTCTCAGCCTCTTCCTTATTGGTTGCATTCTTGTCGGGGTGCCATTTCAAGGCAAGCTTTTTGTAAGCTTTCTTCAAATCTTTCTCCGTGGCATTCTTGTCAACCAGCAAAATCTTATAGTAGTCCACACCCATCTTCCTTCACTGTTGAATCACCCTCAAGACTCAAGCTTCTTGATTATCTTGTTAATGGAATATATGTCAAACTTCGAGACACTGAATTCAATATTGCTTCCTTACTTTAGTGGTATTAGCCCACTTTAATATAAATTTAATATCATCTTATAAAATATTGGGTAGTATTAATCAAATCAATAAATTCTATTATTAGTAAATAATGGATAATTTTTAAAATTTAAAATAATATGTGATAAGGGATTGCATTAAACTTAAAACAGCATAAAGTATTACTCGAACATGTTAAAACATCATGGATCTAATTTTCTCCAATTCATCAAGTTTAGTTTCAGATTATATTAGTAAAAATGGATATTTAAATAAGATTATTTTATTTACATATCATTGATTTTATCTTAAACAATTGTATTAAAGTAGAAAACTTTTCTTTATTAAGTCTTGATATAATTGCATTCTTAATACTAAAACTAGCTAATTAAGTTAGAAAACACTTTCACTATTATCCAACAATGTTCCATTTAAGTTTTAAAATTACAAAATAAAAGACCAAACGTTTTCATAATTTCAGAAAAAAAAATTATAACCTTAAGAAATAATCAACGGGTGTTCTTAATTCTAAGAACTAATTTGATTTATTATTTTCTTAAAATGGTTACGATAATAAATTGTGAATATTCATCTTCTTCAACTTTAACTTACATAAACTAAAATTTAGGTTTTAAAAGTTATATTACTTTTCTTAAATTAATCTAATTATGTGTTTGGGTTGTGCAATTAATTTTTACTTTGGGTAATGATACCTTACCAGTTCCATCCACTTCATAGAAAAAATAATAGAATAATTTATAATAGAAGAACTTAAACTTGGGTGCTGCTGTCATGGACAAGATCAACCCAAGTGGAGACCAACATGGGATTCTGGAGCTCACTGTCAACATCATGCTCATTTGATGTTGAACATAATTCGGATTAAATAACCAACACAGGTCCCACAAATCCCACGTGGTAAAGTGATTCCATAACTAGAATGAAATAGAACAGTGATTCCATAACTAGAATCCTTTTCCACGTGATAACTGAACAAGTCATTAAAGTGCCAAATCCCCAATACACATCAGGTAGAAGATGATGATGACCTTTGATCACAACATTCAAACACACTAAGCTGACTTTGATGACAGATAAATCCAACTTGAATGAGAAGTGCCTGTGACACATTGAGTGATGTTTCCTAGGTTTCCTGTTTCAATTTTCTAAGCTTTTTTGTACAAAGGCATTTAGTATCAGAATTATACATGATCATACTGGTTTAAATGATCTTATCCAACTTGCAGATGAACAACAAAGAAGTAAATATTTGGATTCTTAAATCATTACTAGAGTGACCAAAGTCTCATCTAAAGATTTTATACATTCATCATAACTCAATTGCACTCTTTTAATATCTCTCTCTAGATTCAGAACGTTCAAGTCCACATTCATTACCACAAATATAACAATTGGACACAAATATGCAGATGCAAGGTCCCTTAAGCATCGATGAAGCAAGATAGAAATAAGAACAAAGTAACATATATTCAAAAATCAAAATATTAGAACTAAAGATATATATAAAAAAATTTAAAATCATTTTTGTTTTCATCTCAATGAAGCAGATCAACATAACTCCAAGAAAGCAGGACGTGAACTATACGAATGACAAACTCATCTAAACTAACTAACAAAATGAGAAAGGCCCCGATAACTATGAATGACAGGTAAATCTAGGAAGTTGATTTCATTTAGTGTACACGGTACTAGAAAAAGATGACACTAGATTATTTTTCTTCAGATCCCTTGGGCAACATACGCCTCTCTGACAAATTTTGGAGTTTTTCTTCTTCATGTTCAAACACTTGCTGTCGGTAGAAAGCATGCATACGATCAAAAAGCCGCTTCTTCAATGACTCAAAAGCCAGATCGAATCTTTCTAGTTGCTCCATGGCATTTGCATTATACAAGAACAATCCATAGTACAGATCAAAACTATCTCCAGCAGTATTTTCGACCAAACTCAACAATGTCTCGTAACCCTTTGTGTCAATTGGCGTTGCCTCCAACTTGAGTTTTTCTAAAAATCTTCCTGTAGTATGCGTGATAAATTGTGATCCAGCTGCATGCCAATCATGTTCTGCACATGACATTTCAACCATTCGGCACCCTTCCCTAGAAAAAATGTCCAGAAACCGATCACATCGTGAAGTTCTTGATTCATCTGTTCCTATTCTAACTTTATCATAAACAAAAGCAAGACCGTTCCACCCATTTTTTCCACTCTCTGGCCCAAACATAGGATGCGTGCAGAGAATATCAAAATCATGTGACAAATGTTGAAGAAACAAATTTCTAGGAAATTCTTTGACAGAAAGTACATCAACAAATAAAGTACTTCTTTTCAATCTCTGCACGGGCAATGATTTAAGAACTTTCTCTGTGGAAAGGATTGAAGTGCAAAGTAAAATCACTTCTGGATGTTGTTCAAAAAGATCATCAACATTATTAAAATACGAAGCCCCCATTTCCTCAGCCACACGAGAGTAGTCCGATCTAGAGTATGCCAACACTTTATGACCTTGACGCACAATACTTTTTGCAAGAAACTGACCAAAATTGCCGAAACCAATAATTGCAATCTTCAGCTTTGTGCTGTCTTCAGATTGGCTTGAAATATTTGGCTTGTATTTGTTGAGTTCAGTCACATCAATGAATCTGATAGCATGACTATGTTAGACTTCATAGACCAACCCCAAATAAAACAAAATTGTGACAACTTCAATATTTCCAACAAATGGTCATTATTTATTATCAATTGCATTGCAAAAACATTCTTTAATCATGTTCCATCACGTAAACACTAAGTCCATTCAAAACAAAAAAGAGCAAAACTCATAACAAAGCAAAATTTCCCTTACATCCCAAAAATGAAATTACAAAATCCAAATTCATGTCCCATTAATGTACTAAACAACATTGTGATTCGAGTAAAATAGTTTATACATTGTTTTATTTAATCACACTATCACTCAATAAATTATCATATATAGTAAGTTTGTTAGCTATTTTTCAAGAACCATCATGAAAGTCAACCATGATTTTTATTGATAGACAATACAAAACATTTTAACCTAGCAATGCATATACATTAAAAACGATATTACAATAAGCCTTTAAAAACAAATAATATACCTAAGTTCTTTGGAGACCCGTGATAGTACCGGTGCAAATCCATTTAGAGCATTCATGAGTTTTGAGTTGTCTGCAGACTGGCTTGAATCATTTGTGTTGTATTTGTCAAGTTTAGCAACATCATCGGATCTGAATATTATCACAGAATTTAACTATAAATTAGACTTGATCGGAAAGACCAAAAAATAGTAACAATCTCAAATCCTCCCTACAAATGGTCACTATTTATTATCAATTTCAAAACAAAAAGTATCAGAAATCATAATAAAGCTAACCTGCCCTTAAATCCCTCCAAAAAAAGAACCAAACTCATGTCCCAATAATGTATTAAACAACACCAAACATCATGCAACCACTTTCATACAATTCAATCACACACTATCATATTTGTTAACTTTTACCATAACCATCTTAAAAGTCAAGTCATATATGTCATGATCATCTTAAAATTACCATGCCTTGTGATTGCAAAGCATTGCAAACTAACGATGAAAATTATAGTAAGTCTTTGAAAAACAAACGGGTAAACTCTGCCCCTTTCCAATCCCAGCATTATCACCTGTGTTCTTTGGAGGGTAGTGACAGCACAGGTGCTGATCCATTTTGAGCCTTCTTGAGCAGCTTATACACATAGTCATCTGGTAAACTCTGCCCCTTTCCAATCCCAGCATTATCAAACAACTGCTGCCTCACAACACCATGCAACCGCCCCATGAGCTGTTTCCGCAAATCCTCGAACGCGAAATCCAACCGCTCCAACATCTCCAGTGAATTCTTATTAAACATAAACAACCCGTAGTAGAGATCAAAACTATCCCCAGCAGTGTTCTCCACCAGATTGAACAAAGACTCGTAACCCTTGGTGTTAATCGGAGTGGACTCCAACATCAGCATCTCCAAAACCCTCCCAACGGTGTGCGTGATGAACTGCGACCCCGCGGCGAACATATCGTGATCGGCGCAACACATCTCCACCATTCGGCACCCTTCCCTCGCGAAGATGTTGAGGAACTTGTCGCACCGCTCGATTCGGCGGTCGTCGTCGCCAATTCGAACCTTCTCGAAGACAAAGGGGAGGCCGGCCCACGCGCGAGGCGCGCTTTGGGGACCGAACATGGGGTGCGTGCATAGGATATCGAAATCGGAGGGGAGAGCATGGAGCAAGAGATTTTTGGGGAACTCCTTGACGGAAAGAACATCGACGAAGAGCGTGCTGCGTTTGAGGCTTTGGAGTGGGAGAGTGAGGAGCACGCGCTGGGTTGAGATGATGGAGGAGCAGAGGAGGATGACTTCGGGGTGCTCCTCGCAGAGGTCGTGCGGGTTGTGGAAAAACGTGACACCGAGTTTGCGGGCCGCGTCGGTGTAGTCGGAGCGGGAATGGGCCAGGACGGTGTGGCCCTGTCGGACGAGGGTTTGGGCCAGAAACTGGCCGTAGTTGCCGAAGCCCACGATGGCGATCTTCAGCCTCTGGGCATCGTGGAACTGTTGGGCCACTCTTGACTCGTAATCGAAGGGCTGGGCCGCGTCGATGGCGCGAATGCGGAGGGGCCTGTGGACGCGAACGCCTGAAGAGAAGGCTTTGGGAGAGGAGAATGGAAGAAAGTTGAGTTTGAGATTTCCGCAAATAATTGTTGAAGACAATGAAGTTGAAGCCTTCGGTAATGACGGCGCCTGAAAGGTTGAAACAGCCACCATTGCTGATGGGAATCGAATCCGCAGGAAGACTCAGTAACCTTAAAGTTTAGTTGAGTGGTTCACCACCACCTTAAAAACTATGTTTTTTTGTTTTTGTTTTTGTTATAATGTTACGTACATGGTGCACATTTGTTTGTTTATGGGAAACAAGCATTAATTTTCATGAGTACTAATTTTGTGGAAAAGGATCATCTCATAGTTTCAGCTGTATCTCCCTTACAAATCCCGTTTACTTTACCATGAGTGTGACTTTAAATTTATTATTTTCAGTTTATTTAAAATGTATAATTATACCAAAAATTTACATCAAAGGTAAATTTTGATAAATTTTACTTTAATATCAGCTTAATGGAACAAAATTGTTTCAAATTTTACTTCTTCATTTCAAGATTTCATATTTTTTTAGTTTTTTTAAAAAAATACTCATCTTTTCTTGTATTTTTAAAATAAAGTGCAGTTAACTTTCTTTACTTTATTTAATAATTACCAAATTCACTGAAATTTAAATCAAATATATTTGTGTATGTATGCTATTAATAATATATTTAATAAACAAAATATGAGAAAAGAGTCCAAGTTAAATACTAAAATGTTATATATTAATAAATATTGTATTATTAAATATTATATTTATACTAACATTATTTTTATTTTAAAATCAATTTATAAAATTTAGATATGTTTCGGTCTTCTTAAAATAAGCAATTATCTTTCGTTATTGCATAAATTTTTATTGATTTATTTATTTTAAAATTAAAGGTTAGTTATTTTTATCTTGATGATACTTATTAACTATTTATATGTTAAATAATGGTCAAATTATCAATTTAAGAAAGTCTAATAACGTAGGCCTGTAATATATTTTGGAAAAAAAATGTAAAGCACATAAAGTAATTAGCATTTATCTTTTTAAATGAACGTTAAAAAAAATAATTAAAATTTTAAATTTGAAGGGACAAAATTGTTTTTTAGAATTTAAGGATTAGTTGTTTCTCGATCTCCCAACATTGAAGTAATAAAATCGACATTTCTCATTTAAGTAACAAAATTGATATTCCTACAATATCGTTAGACTTGTTAAAGATGATGATGCTCCATTACCGACACACTCATAGTCTAAAGAGTGACTTATCGACTTGGAAACTTGTCAAATATGATCTTTCTGTCGAATTCATTGACACTTAAAGCTTAAATTTCTCTAACACTTATTTTATATAAGTGTCCCATTCATCATCACGTTCTTGATTAGACATAGATTGACTATCAAATATGATACATTATAATATATATAATTTTTTATTATTAAAAAAATTTTAGAATCTAATTTAATTAATGATTAACTTATAATTTAAAATAATAAGTAACTGTAGATAATATTATATATAAATTTAAAAACTATTTTATAAATTTATATTGATAATAGAACTAATTTAAATATCAACAATTTTTATTTTATAAAATAATATTTAATTTATGTAATATAACGATTAATTATATTTTGTCTTTAAATTAATTAACATTTAACAAGGAATATAAATTTAATAAGACATAGATAAACAATATAAATTTCAATTTTAATCTTTAACACACTCGTTCATTTAACTAATAGAAATAGATCTTAAAATGTTTTTCCTCAAAACTTTAAGATTCCTTTTTTATTTGGTTTGTATAAGAATTATTAGTGGTTGAATATCTTTTAGTTAATTATACTCCATTAGTAAAACTTGATTAAATTGGAATTAATTTATGAACGGAAAATTTGTTTTTTATTTATTCTTTTAAAAATCCAAGAGAATATAATTTTGGGTTTAATTACTCTTTTAATTTTATATTAAGGGTAAAAAATAAAGTTCACTGAATATGTTTTAACGAAGAGAATTTAATCGAAAAAATACATTAAATTTTTAAAAAATATATAAAAAATTATAATTCAGCCTTTTGAAACTATTTTGAATTTTTTGAGTCTTATATAGAAACTAAAAAAAAAGGTAGTTGAGTGTATAATTTTATTATTATTTAGAGTTATAAATTGTAATAATACATAAACGTATATTAAAAATGTCCGGCCGTCTTAGCTCAGCTGATAGAGCGCATGGCTTTTAACCATGTGGTCGTGGGTTCGATTCCCACAGACGGCGAATTATAATTTAATTTGAACTTTTTAATTATTAGATAATAAAAATGTACTTAGATTTTTAATATAATAAACTAGTTTACATTTACTAAGGATTGTAGTGTGTTAGAGAAATATATAATGGTAGTATTAGGTTTAATATTTACAGGTTTACCAATATCTATAAGATTTATTATTAGGTACACTACCTCTAAGTAAAGGAGTTAACTGTTATATCTATTTAATATGATATTGGTTAGATGAGTGATTCAAGTTTGAGATGGAAAAAAAATGTTAAAAAGTGTGTTCCTCATTATAAGAAAGGTGAATAAATTAAATTGATAAATTTGGAATGAAATGAATGTAAATCATGCATTAAAAATGGATTCTTATGTGTTATGGTGATGAATTTTGCTTTATTATATTAAGTAAAACTCAAAGGTTAAATCATGATTACAAACAAAAGAAGTTATAGTTAATGGTGATATCATTGATGATTATAGTTAAGTGGTGTGTGTGATTTGATTTGCCAGTGACATAGTTGAGTTAAGTAATGCTTATCTATATTTTTTTTGTATATTTAATATATATTAGGCTATAAACTAGTGTGTGAATTGTATTATTATATACACCAACTAATATAAATTAGAATAATTGACACATTACATAAATGGTTAATATATAAATTAGATTAAATTATCAATGGTAAAATTATTTTGCCATTATTTTTTTTACACATCTATATAAGTCACTAAAAAATTTCACAATTGTTTATTTTTATAAATAATTTGCATTAATTATTTTGTAAAAAAATGTATTAGTTATTGTTAAATGGATTTTTTTTTAAACCAATGTAAAATTTCCCTTTATTTTACATTTTATATTTAAAATAACATGCAATAAATTATAATAATATTTGAAATATAGTTTTCTCTAAAAGTTTCTCTTTAACTGTATATAGTGTTATCCTAATTAGGTATATAGGTCAGCTTAAAAAATATACTGATTAATTTTATGATATTGTGGAAATGCTGATAAAAAAAATGATATTGTGGAAATGATTCATTTAGAAAAACAGGTGTTAAATTTTCTTCACATGATAAAACTTATCAAGTCCATAATTATAACATTAAACATATAATTAAGTTTAAAAAATAAATCATAATATTCTAGTTAATTATTGATTGTAATATTATGCATGTTTGTCTTTGTTTAAAATAATCACTTTAAGTTGACAAGCTTAAGTATCTCTTTCAGCCTTATACATTTTATATTTATAGATTTTTTTTTTTTTTATGTTCGTTTGATAAATTTAATTATTGGAATATTGATTCGAAAAATAAAAGATATAGATACGGGAAAACAAGTTTCATAATTCAAATAGGGTATAATTACCTTATTGATCATTACATTTATGATCAATATTCAATTTAATATTTGTGTGACAAAATGATGTAAAATAATTTTGCCAACTAAAAAAGATGTAAAACAATTTTGTATGATTAAATATTGAAAAACAAGAAGTAACTTGTTTAACAATAATTAATTTATAATTTGTTGTGTTAGTTGCAGATTTGTTATGAGAAAATTCTTCTAAAACACCAAAATTTTAGAAAAATAATGAGTTTTTATTTTATAAAAAATCATTCTATTCATGGATTTTTTTCAAAGAAACTATATGATAAAAAATTGAGAGAATAAATATTTTATGTAAAATGATATTAAAAATATAAAAGTTAGACTGTTTGCATGAAAAACATTAGACAACTATTATAAAAGGAATAGAAGAATCTTTTTTTATATTTGTAAGAGTTAAATATTGAATAAATTTGTATTCATATTTATTTTCTTATCAAATTTATTTCATTAATTTAATGTAATTATATTAATAATTTTTCAAGTATTTTTAAAATTAATAATTTTACTTATGAACATATACTTGAAAAATATAAAAAAAATTGAAATAAACCTGTACACAGTTTTAAAATGTAGTATACATGTATTAAAATCTTACCTAAGGAAGTTCTGGAGAGTCAACTTGTATTACAATGTCTTCTCTATCAAACTCAAATTCAAACTTCCATTATTATATATCAGTTGTATCACTATTTAAATAAACTCAATCTCTAAAGTTGACTTTCAGAATCTGAAAGGTACAAAGAAATAGAAAAAATAATAAATAAATGAAAAATGATAAGCTGTTTTGTTATTAAAAATAGAAAATAATTGTGTGAGTTTTTTTAAGTTATTTAATTTATTCATTTATTTATTGTTATTACAACGAAAAAGCGAGAAATATTACAAACTATAGTAGGCAAAAACAACGATAGTTTGTAAAAACAATTTAACTATTTATACTACAAATAATTGATTATGTTGGAATTTCATAATTTTCATTATGTGAAAATTAGACACTTTATCTAAATTAATTTATGTAATACTTAACATGTTAAATAAATATTAACTTATGTAATTAAAACGTGAATAATTGTTTTAAAATTTTAATTAAAAAAGGCATACGTTCATATGTTCCTGTCGCATGTTGACATTAGAACACAAATAATTAGGTTGATTTTAATAAATAATCACTTGATTTTAGTTTATCTACTGAGTGGTTGTCGTGAAACTATGTAATTCCAAACTCAACTAAAAAACAGAGTTGAACCCTATTTTAGTTCCAACATCAATAATTTTACTCCTTTTATGCTCAAATTATATCATTTGCCAGTTCTATAACTAATTAAATTTATTTTAATCTTCTATCTTTATTTTAATTAATTAGTCGAAAGTGCTTTTAACTTTTAAAAAAAAAAAAATAGATCCACGAAATTGTTGGCTGAAAGCCCTGTGTTGAAAAAATATCCTCAATAACTTTATTTATCTAAATATTCATATTCATGTGGGTCAAAGTTAAACAAATAATTATCAAAATTAAAAATGTAAATCATTAAAATTTAAATGAAAAAATAGAAATTACTATCAAGATAAAATTAAAACAAATAAGAAATTAACATGACATAAAATGGTGTTTAAGCAAAAATAAATATACATCATAATAATTAATAAAAATAACAAATAAAGTAAAAAAATTAGAAATGTAAAAAAAAAAAAAAAAAAAAACAAAAAAAAAAAAAAAAATAAAAAAAAAAAAAAAAAAAAAAAAAAAAATTAAAAATGTAAAAAAAAAAAAACATCAACACAAAAATGTATAACAATATAAACAAAGATTGAAAAAAAATTGAGAATGAACATAAATAAACATTAAGTAATTGGAGGATTAGTAGAAATTAAGTAAATTTGTTGAGGTTAATGTAAATAAAGCCTTACAGTAATTAAAATAACATAAATGATAAAATGGTCCTTAAATCAAATATTAAGGAATACAACACAAATAAAAAAAAGTCAAGAGATATAATAATAAGATTAAGACAATAAATAAACAATGATAGGGTTTTGGCAGCTATGATGGTGAGAGAGACTTAATAAAAACATTAATATATTAGGTTGAGATGCGTACTTATATGAAGACAAATTTTATTTTATTAAATGTTTTTTGTCCGAATCAAAATAAAATATCTTTTTGTGGACTTTTAAATTCTACACGTGTCAATTTTTGTAATCAATGCTCTTCTGATTACAAAATAATTTAATTTGAAATTTTATAATTATCAGATAATCAAAATGATTTCCAAATTTGTAAGATCTCAGTTTTATACAAATAAAATTTCGTGACTAAAGAGTAGAAAATCATTTACATCATAATTTCATCTTTTAAACCCAAATTTTATTAAACTCTAAAATTCTAAGATGATAATTCTATAGTATTATATTTATGCAAAGAGAGTAAGGTGATGATCAATTATGACTTATTAGATTCTTAATATAATTAACTACTTTATTTTCTATTAAGAATTGTATCTATTTTCCATTTTCAGTATTTTATAAAGGGAATGATGTTAGTGCCATGTTTGATATTTGAAGGTTTACCAATAGCTAAATAAGATTTGTTAGTAGTTACATTATCTCTAATTAAGGGAGTTAATAATTACATATACTTAATCAATATAATATTTGTTAGATGTTAATAATAGTTAATAATTATTCAAGTTTGATATGTATAATATTTGTGAAAATTTTCATGTTAAAAAGAAGGCTATATTCATGTAATCATGCATTGAAAATGGATTGTTATGTGTTTTTACATATCTATATAAGTCACTAAAAAAAGTTTCACAATTGTTTACTTTTAGAAACAACTTACATTAATTATTTTGCAAAAAAAATAATTGTTTTTTTACTTTAAAATTATTGTGAACATGAGATCATGGTCGCAAAATAAACTACTAAATATCATATTCATTATGTTAATTGTTAAATCTTTTAACCATTACATTTTAAATTACGATCAACATTCATAATTTCTTATACAATATAAGAGTATAAAAGGCAGAAGAGAAATATGATAACTTGAAGAATATAAGGGTTCAATTCATATTTCGCCAAAAAAAGATACAAGTTATAAGGATCAAACTAAGATATTGTTTTAAAGTATTAAAAATTTAACCATGAGTTTAAATTATACATTAGATAGAAATAAATATGTTGAAGAATAAAACAAATATTTACAATTTTTAGAAATCAATTTCATTAAAAGAAAAATTTCTTGTCCAATTAACTGAGTGAGTTTGGAGAGATGCTTGAGGTGTTGACTTTTCATTCATCTTCTTCTTCTTGACCTTCTTAATCGACAAATAATTGCAGTTGGATCAGGACAAATTCGATATTTTTCTTTTGGTTTAGGGGTATCAGGCACTCTGCAATGCAACGTCAGAGATTTCAAACAGAGAGTGATTACAACTAGAGAAAGAAAAAATAAATAAAATATATATATATATATATATTTAAAATGGAATGATTTTTAAAATAGTGATAATATATTGACAATTATGCACTAAATTAAAACATTAAGAATAATTATTTTACTAAAATGTAAATCTTAGATAGACCTCACTTAAAGAAATGAAACAATTTTAAAATTGTATTATGACATATTATAATTATCAATTCGAAGATTTCAATCTACAATTACCCAATTAAGATTTTTGTTTTAAAATTGTATTATGATACATCACAATTGTAAATTGGTGGATATGTGGTCAAACTAACTTTTTTTTAAACAGTTAGAATTTAAGATTTATGATTTAAAATTTATAATCTCATTTTTTTTAAAATTTCAGACATAAAATAATGAAAATACCATTTCTTTATATCATAAGTTTTTTTGAAACATATATTTAACAACTGCGTATAATATTACAATAATATTTTAAATTAAAAATAAAATAAAAATAAATAAAATATTAATTTATTAAAATTTGAAGTGTATTATGTCTTTTCTATGTTAAGGGTGTTAACACCACCCATAGTATGAAAAAACGAAATTGAGATAAGAGAATGGTTAAAATAGTATTTAATAAAATTTTGTGTGAGAGTGATTAGCAAAAGAAGTGAATTGTAAGTAAAATACGTGGCCTGTGTTGTGGGTGGTGGTTAGCAATTTTTGGAGTAGACTTACTGTAAGTTAGATATGTGAATCTGTGAAAAGTCCATGTTGGTTGAACTGCCTTCCACTCCTATCGTTGGACTCAGTGGGGACGCACCAGGCTCATTGATGGCAAGCACTCTACAGTTAAAGTAGTTACCTATGTTCTTTTCGACCATCGACAACCTGTCAAATATCAACACAAACAGTCAAAAAAATTTGAGTTGTTAGATTCAGTAATAATGCTCTGTACAACGTTAGACAGGAGCAAGTAAAATTCAATGAATCACTTTGATTAAGACACAGAGTAGTGCAATGGTTTCTGTAACTGTAATTCATGATCTTTTTCCTATTCGGATAACATTATAATGTTTTCAAAACATTAAAGTAACTAAAAACATGTTTAAGAAGGTTACAAGGCAAGGATAATTTCTGAACACTTTCATGTTTCAGCTTGGGTACTTGTATTGTGGGCAAGGCCAATCAAAAAGTGGAGCCCAAATGCTTTTGGCATTTTTTTATCACCATTAAGGAGGCATGTGCAAGTGCCAATGTTTTCAGTGACCAATTCTGAAGCTCACTGGCAACAGCATGATCCTTTCATGTTCAGCAGAATCCAGATTAGATAATGAACCCAGGTCCCACAAACCTTTCCTTGTGATAACAAAACAAGTAATTAAAGAGGTAATACCTTTGATCACAACCTTCAGAAATTCAATTAACTATTGAATGCAGTAAAAGTTACAATTCCAACTGATAAACCTGGTGGAATTGTGTTGAAAGCTGAAATATTCATCACAGGACTTACTTACCTGTAAAGAAAACTATGATGATGAAGTCCAACCACAAGCATCGAAGCTCCAAGCTCACGCACCGTGGCCACAATTTTCATTCCCTCCCGGTTCTCTTCCGTGACAACAATCTCAACCTTCGTCTGTAACACAATCCTAAGATTATAGCAGATACCCATTTGAACAAGCAAAATCTGTCAAAATAAATGAAACAAAAATGATAGTATATATAGTACTACTAAGAACAAAAGCACAAGAGAAAATAAAAAGAAGGGGTTGTTACATTGGAGAAGTTGCTGCAAATGTCTTGGAAAGAAAGTGCTAACTGGAAGCCCTTTAGGCGAAGAAGACGAGCTTTTTTTTTGCTTTTGGATCTTGTTAAAGGGTAGACATGGAGGAGTGTGATTATGTCACCATAACGAATGATGTTGTGAAGTGCCCATTGAAGTGCAGTTCTAGCTGCATCCACATCTTCCACCACCACAGCGATGTTCCTCACATCCATTCTCTGGTTTTTCTTTTCTCTTTCTTTCTTCTCTTTATTTATATCATCATTAACTCAGGGATAAACTTCTCTGAGATGGTTTCTGTTTGTACAGTTGTAGCCAACGTTTGATTGACTTCAAATTTATTAGCCCGCAACTCCACAAGCCAAAGCACACGTTGGTTTGTCTATGCTACCTTAAGCTTCTGCCATAATAAATGGGGAAAAGAAAAGGAAAGGAGAAAAGATAAAGGTGGGTGCCATATTAATTAGTGTACAGTCAATTTCACAAGAAGAAAATTTATGTCCATATAGACAGACACACACCTAGACGGAAACAACTTGCTTCATGTTTCCATCATGTTTGGTCTCTAATTCATGCTTTAACACCAGCTATAAGACTCAATGAGAGAAACAATGCAGAATTAAGACCCATCTTCATCTCAATTAAAAGAATCTTCCTTGTAAAATATACTGCATTATGTTTTGCAATATAATAAAAATATTATAAAGTTGGAAGTGGTATTAGGTTGGTTTGAATGGTAAATGAATAAATAATGGTCTTAATTAGTATGTGATATCAAGTATGATGTATGAAAAATATATATGTTTGGGATGGCATTGAGAATTCTTGTGGCGTGGTTGCACAAGTTTTCATCTTCAGTGAAGTCACAGTGATTAAAATTAATAGAGGTGATGTGAGCGTGAGTGTTAATTATGTAACGTAAATGCTTGTTCATGGAATTGAATTGGTTGTCCTTAATCTACCAAAGCATCATTCCCTTGTCCTTTTCTTATATTGTTAAGAGTAACATTTTCTATACAATAAAAAATGACTATCTACATAAGAAAGGGGAATAAAAAAAGGGAGACAAGATAAATCATTTGACGGAAAAAGATACTATAAATGTGTGTAAAAATTATGAGTTAGATAACTTTCTTTTTTTGTCATCCAACCACTTCAAATTTTAATTTATAGTTTTTGTTCAAATATTTGACAAATTTTATCCGGTTATGAATTTTTAGTTATGAATCTTAAATGAAATCCATTAAATGATAACATGAGAAGGGGAAGTTACATTACATAGTAACCACGTGGCACTATATAAAGGTGTCATGTTGCACATAGCAAAGTTGACATTTGACACCACATGAAACTAAGAAAGAGTCATATGTTAGTCTGTGTTTAGCTAGTATACAGGGTCTTTTTTGTTATTTTAATTTAGGAAATTCTAAAATTCAGTTTTTAGAAAAAAATTAATTTCGTACTTATCAAAAAGCTAAATAATACTGAAAAATATTGTACCACGTGACATCATATTAAATTTGTATTGAGTAACAAGAAATCAAAACTTGTCAACAAAATTTCAAAAAAACTAAAAAATCAAAACGTGAAACAGTTAAGATGAGAAACTCATTTATCCCAATTTATTATATTCTTTGATAAAATAAAGCTATAAAATTAAATATAATTCCGCCTAAATTAGTTCAAAAGCTTATCTTCTCCCTTTTAAATCTATTCAATTTTGAAAGAGCCAAAATTAGGATAAAAGAGAATTTAACTACCCCACCTCTTCCTTCAATAGAAAACTTAAACCAAGTTTGTAAAGTTAATGAAAATCAGTCGTGGAAAATGCTGTGTAAGGGAACCTGCAACCTTGACACTGCACAAGTTCACTCAATTCCATAAACAACAAACACTAACTCCATCCCAACATCACATATATAATCTTATCAGTTAGGCTTCAAATACGTAGGCATAAACGCGAAGCATCTTTAAACCGCAAACGCTTTGGAACCAACTTCTAGTGACTTCCAACAATGGCGTATAAATACCAATTCGAGACAGCATAATGAAAAAAAAGTTGAGAAAATCCTACTCACTTTTATTTCATCAATATATAATCAACAATTATTTGTTCAGAAAAGTTAAGTGAGGCCTTGGAAGAAGGATGTATAAGCTGAGCACAAAAGTTTTACAGAATTGTGAGGACGATCGAGCAAAATGAGAATCTGGTCCCAGAAATAAGCATTCACTTGCCACTCGATTGTAAGAACATAAAGGAACTATTCCTCCGAGATCAAACCAAAGAGAAATTGACATTCTTTATCCCCATGCATAAAAAGGAAGGTTGAGCCTCAATATTCTCCCTGATTCTAAATTGCACACAGAAACTACAAGATCGCCCAAACCACCAAGAGTTTTATGCAGACAAATATGAAAACATATAACTTTGTGGTAAAAAATCAAGACATAATTACAAAATTGAAAATTCTCCATTTTAACTAAATCCAAGTTCCCATTTCGAGCATCTACGTTAGTAATAGCCAACAGCTTTCAGATTATTTTGCTGTGTATCTTGCTCAGTATCACCGCCTTCACCTAAAAATACAACGCGACCTGAAAGGAAGAGAGGTATTGCATCAAGCAATCTTGTGTCACATGGCAAACATTATTTTAATCATAAGCTACCTAAAAATCTTTAGCCTCTGACAATCCATGGAGAAAAATGGGAAATATATCATGACAACATCTATGTTCCAATAGGATACAGGGGAAGAACAGATAGATATGGAGAGCAGATCAATCATGGGTATAACAAACTAATGTTAAAACTATAAGATTTATGTAGGGAAGGGGGAAAGGAAGAACTTTTAATCATGAAATATTACATTTATGTAGCATGCAATGATGTTACAAAATACTAACCAAATCGTCATTATTTATACTAATAAATAAGCCAAGGACGAGTATACGCCAAAGGCCACTAATATAACAAGATCATTGACATATTTAAACAAGAAAAAATCTGATATTATAATGAAAACAGGATGGTGGAAACCACTCCCAAGGCTGCGTCCCCAATCAGATGACCAATAGAATTCAATTTCATAATATTCCAAGATATTATTAGATATATTGTGAAGATATACTAAGATATTCTAATTTCTAACAACTAATTCCTCTTGTTTTTTAAATGTGCAAGATCAACAAGGAGTAGGGGACAAAACTTACATATATTGAATCATGAATTTGAGCATCCCTTACTCAATATAAAAAGGTTAAGTAGTACAAGGCTCGATATTCTAATTTGTAGAGCTTGACAAATTCATGATTTTAAGGTAAGACGAAATTGAGTAAAAAACAAGGGATTATGATATATACAAAAACAAAACATTGGAAGCATTTTGAACTTCGAAATTATTCCTAGGCCATTTAGCATCTTATGTTAGAAAGCACCAACTAACCAAGTAACATGACATTATAGTAGAATGCTGGGAAAGCAAGCCTTCTGATGGGCAAGAGTCATGGAGTATAAGGCAGAAGAACACAAGACAACAAGCAACATTCTCACTTCATAAATAATTCAGAAAAAAAAAAAGACTTCTGGATCCTAGTTCTTACAAGAAAATTGGATAAAACAATAAAAGCACAGACAAGAGCAAATCCAGAGCTAGAAACAACACCGGCAGAGTCATTCAAACATCCAACAGTACCAATCAAATTAACACATAGAGTGAAGAGTTACCGTTCCGACGAACAGCAATTTCCCGAATTCGCCGGGCAAGTCCAGTGATTGGATCAGTGAAGACTTTGGTCTCGAGGTTCCCCTCCACATAGAGCATTGAACTACAACAACAAGCGCCGTCAGTAATGTGCAGTGATTGGTTGATCAAAAGAGTGGCACGTGGGCGAGACTCACCCGGAAACAACGTGTTTGGCAACAAGAGTTCCTAATCTCTGAGGATAAATGGAGACACGATGCCACTGAATAGCGGAACGATTGGCATAATCCCTAGGGTTCTCGTTCTCGAGAGGCCTCCGATTGTTGCGAATCCCACCGGTGCCGATAGAGAGAAGAGTGACGACGGTGCCACTCTTGAGCGTCTTCTGGAACGGTACCTGCCCCGCCTTCCCAACCAGTATGGCCTACACAAAAAAACAGAACTACAATTGAGATTACATTGAACAATGCGCGGTGCTAATTGTGAAATTGGATTTGAAATAGAAATACTCTGTAGATGCCAATGTCGAGGCCGTTCTCTAGGGGGCGATCGGCGACGATCCTTTCCTCTCCTAGCGCGGCGTCGGGTGCGGGTGAGTCAGGTGGTGAGTCGGGTGGTGAGTCGGGTGGTGAGTCAGCCTCGTCCGAGTCGGAAATGAGATCGGTGGAGAAGTGTTGTGGAAGGTGGTGATACGCGTTAGGGGTTCGGAGAAGAGAGCGATAGAGGGTCCTTGATAGCGTGACCATGGAACTCGACATTTTCTGTGTAGTGGTCACTGCTGCTGCTAGTTTCTAAAACCCTAGCAGCTCCACACCAAACCCTTAGTTATTCTTCTATGTAAGAAGTTTTATTTCAAGAGTAAATATTTTTTTATATTTATCTCTCTTTCACATCATTTATTATGCATTATGGCTATGGTGTAGGACCTAGAAAATTAGTGTTAGGATAGAAGTGATACTTAAGATATACTTAAATATTTTATTATTAAAATAATAAAAATATATAAATAGAAATTTAATTATTTGGGTTTTATTTGAGAAGAATTATAGTCTCTTTAAAAATTTTGTTTTTCTCCGTCTGTTCTTTAAGATTTTGATCTCCTTTCTCGTCAGTTTGACAATCGGAAGCTGTCATCAGACCCCTAACAATGAATACTATAAGACTGCCCGATTATCATTTTTAATAGAATAAGTTCATTTTTGTTCTTATCTTTGAATCAAATTTTGAACTTATTAGGTTTGTCTCTCTGCATAGGCTTTACATGTGACTTTTTTAGGTTCAGGGTTAATCTTTGTTAGTTCAGGGTCCTTGTGTTATAGTTAGATTTTTTTTATCAAGATTATCTGGTGTAGGTTAAGATACCTTGAGCTTTTGGTAGATTTAGAGTTCTTATTGAGCATCTGCTAAAGTTTAGGATTTAGGTAAGGGAAACTAGTTTAAATTTTCAATAGAACCCTAGGATAGATGATCTAGATGTGGAGGTGACGTGGTCACCAGTTCCAAATTTTGTTTGCAAGATTGATGGTTTATGAGTAATGCAGAATATTGTTTAAAATAAAATGTGAATATGTTGATTTTGACATGGATGATTTATGGTAGATGCTTTTGTTTAAATTTGAACAATTGGTTGATTTATATAATTGATATAATGTAAATTACTTTAGAAGTGAAATTGTTGTTGATGAAATTAGGCATAATTATGCATATTTTTCTGCATATCTCGCTCAGACGAGTTAATTCTCACTCAAGCGAATAAAATGGAAAATGGGGTGTTCTTGGATCCAATCTCACTAAGGCGAAAAGGAATCTCACTCAGGTGAAAATGGGATAAATTTTGGAGGTGCTCTTGGGTTTACTTTCGCTCAAGTAAGAGGATTTTTTTTTTCACTCAAGCCAGTATAAAAAAAAAATCTTGAAATTTTTATTTTTGTTTTTGAAAGCCTAGTTTATCGTTACTTATTGTTTTTAAGTGAAAATTATAAATTTTATTTAAAGGAACTTAGTTATGTGTTTAAGTGATTTTTTATATATGTTTGGATTGTTTAGAAAAGTTTAAAATATGATGTGATTGAATGATGTATTAATGTGTTACATGAGGTATGAAATGGTGTGAAAGTGTGATCAAGACATAGTGTTTTCAGGAAATAAAATACCGTGTTGAGATTGTTGTTATGGTGCATTGATTTGTTAGGCCCCCGTAATGAGACGATATTGACTCTATTGATATAATGGAATGACGTAGATGAAGTTATTCAGTGGGTGAGAGTCGAAGGAGGTTTATATGACTTTGTCTGCGGTTTGAAATATAATCTAGTGGTATTTCATGTCATATGAATTTACCCTGTCATATGAGATGATGAGATATTGAGATGTTTATGCGCATGACTGTGTGGATTCACAACGAGTAGTATGACAAATGCAGGTCTTATGATGATAATTTCAATACACGAGTCTTTCAGAAGTAGAGTAAGTGTTTATGTGTTGTGAGTCACCAGAAGTCTAACATTAAAAAGATGATTTATAAATTTTGATACACATTTGATGGTTATATGAGATTGCATTTGTTTTGTTTTGTGTTTTATTTGTAATCTATAATAATGGTGTATTTGAAACCCTGTATAAAAGAGTTATAAACTTATAATATGTTTATATATTTATTTTACATAAATTATGGTTATTAATTATAATAAAATAGGATGTTACAATGGACATGAGTAAATATAAAAGAAGTAGGTTATATTGTATGAATTTTTATATGTATATCATTACTTTTTATCATGTTATAAATAATAAATATTTATTCACTCTCTATCTATTAGATATTCCCATTAGTATAGTTTTTCTTCTTCGTTATTTTTTTTAGAAAACTAAATTTTGATAACTTGCTTAAAAAGTTGAACAATATATTAAAAATATTCTACATTTATATATATATATATATATATATATATATATACACGCTGATTGCACGTATGCTAACTAGTATTAATACATAAGTAAGTATTAATATTAGTCCCGAAAATAGGAATACTTTGATTACTAGATTATTAATTATAATTTTATTGTAAATAGATTTTTTTAAATATTTTATTTAAATATATTTTTTTAATAACGAATATAAATAGAAAAGTTTGTGTCTGACAATTAAATATTAAATGTACATAAAAAAACTTATATGCAAATAGATTAACCTTTTAAGGACGCATTTACATAAAAAAATTAATCAAAGAAACGAATGTATATTCTCATATTTTATAGATTAGTTTAGTAATTATTTATTATTAAATATTAATTATATTTAAAATAAAGTAACTATGATAAGATATTATTTTATATTTTAAAAAATGTATTAAGTTGCCAATGTTAAAATCCTATTTAGAAATTGTTGATCATGATAATTTTTTGTTTAATTGGTAATTTTGAGTTCAAGCCTTGAACGTGTAAAATCTAATTGCATCAAATAACAATTAATTATTGTGGGTATATAATTATCTTTATATTTAAATTAATTTTTATTTTATTTAAAGTTTTAAACTATTAAGTATGCTTTGTTAATTCAGCACAAAATTTATTATTTAATTTAAATATTTTTAAGTGGTCAATCAATTATCGATAATGTATATATTAATGAACTAAGGTAATCATGATAAGAAGATTTTCTTTTTATGCTTCTAAAAATATATAAAGTGATCAATGCTAAAATCTGACATAGTATGAATCTTTTATATACATCTTCAATGAATCATTGAGTGGGATCATGATTATATTTGTTTAATTAGTAATCTTGAGTTCACGTCTCAAACGTGCAAGATATAATTACGTTAAATAGCAATTAATTATTGTCAGAATATTACTCTCTTTAATTTTTTTATTTTAAGTTTTAAATTAATAGTTATTCATTGTTAATTAAAAAAATACATGTATTCTTAATTTAATTATAGGAAAAGGGTTTAATTGCTTATTTTATTTTTTTAGTCTCTATATTTTTTTAAAAATAAATAAATATATATATATATATATATATATATATATTTATTTATTTATGTTCTCGAACAGAGTTGGAAATAGAGAACGATTTGAACACTCATCAGTTGGTTCTTCCTCAATTCCTCTTGAAACAAACTCCACTCCCTCCTTTCACGGCTCTACCCCTCATCTCCGTGAACTCCAAGCTCGGATGGTACCTGCAAAAGACACTCTGACTCTCAAGTGCGAATTCAGTGTTCGACACTTGGTGCTATTAGTATCGGATGATGACATAACTCATTTTTGGAATTTGTGTCTATTTATATGATTACCATGGACCCTTTGTTAATGGGCAGGATTAGGGAGTTGAGTCATTATTAGGAGTGTCTTACCTAGTACTTGATCGTTAATTAATCTCGTTAATCATGTTTAGAGGTTAGGGTTTTGATTGTGTCGGTCGGACCGAATGCCAAGTCAGAGTGTCGATCTTGCGGACCCGTTCGAGAACAATTGATGTCCACTATGGGACCGAGAGAATTAGTGTAAAGAAGAAAGTAGTTGGTGTCAACCAGAAGAATAATGAACGAGAAGATGTCTTATGCTGATTCTAGTCTTATAAACATGTTATTTTTAATTCCTTTTGTTATTTGATTATATTTTAAGTTATTAATTCTTACTGCTAGAATTAAATATTGGAAAATATGTATAAGAATTCGAATAGAACATTTTAAATCTAAAAGCTGAAAGGTAAAGATTTTGTAAATAAGTAATTGAAAAAATTTAACTGACCATGTTGAAATTTAAGAGATTAAACCTCAATGATATCTAGGAAGCGAAAAGCTAAAATGAATGTGTGCATATTTTGGGTGCCTCTTCAGCATATTTCCTTCTCAATATCAAAAGGGACCCACGTAAATTGGTGTACCTAAAATTATAACACGGAACAAACGAACGGCTGTTATACAATATAGCTATTTGCATCTTCTTATCCATGAAATCTCATCAGTATCCCTTTATCTATCTATTGTTCTTCCTTGCTTCGTTTTTTTTTTCTTAATCCCATGATCTCCCTATAAATGAAATGAACAGCAAATGCAGACATTAACATAAACCAATTCTCGAGTATTGCAAATTCAACAACGCAGAAATGCTACAAAGAGTAGTGCGCTATTCCACCCAACCATTCAATCCTCCAACTCGCACGATACCACCATCACTTTCGCCAATTCAATTAATACCCACTTCTCCATCTTTCCCAATCCTTAAACAGCAATGCAGATTATCACGTAGAGAGCTCACAATCTTCAGCAACTCTTGCTTGCTACTTCTCTGGGGTACTCAGGTAGTGAATGGATCCAGCGCAAGAGCAGAAACAGCTGTTGCAAACACAAACAACAGTGATCAACCAGAAGAGAATGTTGTTTTTGCAGAAGAGGATGTTGCTAACACAAGCAGCAGTGCTCGAGCAGAAGAGAATAGGGTTTTAGCAGAAGATGTTGCTAACACAAGTAACAGTAACCAACAGGAAGAAGATTTGAATTTAGCAGAAGAAAATGTTACTAACACAAGCAACAGCGATCAAACAGAAGAGAATCTGACTTCCACTCCTAGCTGCACTGAGAGAAAAACTACCAAACAAGTATTCTTAGACATATCTATTGATGGTGAACCTGCTGGTCGCGTTACTATAGGGCTTTATGGAGACGAGGTCCCTGCAGGAGTTGACAGGTTCAGTAAGGTTGTAAGTGGAGCCGCTGGTATTAGCTACAGAAGAAAAGAGTTTGTCAAAATCATGCCCAATTATGTTCAACATGGCGGCCTTAGATCTTATGGGGTGGATGCTGAATTTTCTTCGAGGACAGGTAGCAACTTAGGACCTAATAGTCTAGTTCAGGAATGGGAGAGGGAGTATGAGAAATGTCCTGGGACTAAAAACGTGACTGGAAGTGTAGGCATTATTGTGAGAAACCCGTCAAAACCACCCCCAAAGATGAAGTTGGTTGCAAAGAAAGGGAAGCTGGAGATTGATCAAGAAGAAGTAGGTATTGATCCCAATGGTACAGAATTTGTCATAGTTACAAAGGACTCACCAGAATTGGATACATCGTCTCTTGTAATTGGAAGAGTGATAGGAGGCATGGAGGTTGTGCAGAGGATCGGTCAGGTTAAAACTGTACAGGAGAATACAGGATCTCCATATTTTAGGTGAGTCAAACAGACAATATTTATCGAATCATGTATGATGACTTGATCTTGAGGCACGCATTCTTTGTTTTCTTCCCTATATCTGCTATATACAGTTGAACATGTACCTATGATAATATTGCAATTATACTTATATTATTACAGGGTGGCAAAGCTGATAGGAGACAAGAGAGCTGTTGTAGCAGAAAGAGGATTCAACCGCCCTTATTCAAAGGTCATTGTTACAAACTGCGGTTTAATGCAGTAAGACAAAATTGTATTATTGATTCCCTTCTTTAGTTGATTTCCAGAGTATATGTAAGAAGAAATGTCACATTCTATAATAATCACCACTGTCATCCAACCCTACGTAATGTCTGTCATTTGTATTACAATATGAGGGGGAAAATATTACAGCAGCTCGGTTCCAAATGACAAACTAATTGTCAATTACAGACAAATCACCTGCTTTCGTTAAGATATATCTTCAGTTAAAAAAAATTAAACCATTGATACAACAATTACAAGGCTTTTAAATAGAATAGCATACCACAAAAAAAAAATGACAGTATACACCACATCTAGATCTAGGAGGGAGCTGTTCTTGAATTACTAATTCTCTTATGCCCTACGTCATGGGTCCAAGCAATTATGTATTTTGCCCCATATTATGAGTGGACTTCATTCTCTTCGTTGATGGAGACATGAAAAGCTTTCTAATTGAACCCACAGGATCATCCACCTGCATGTACACACATGTTATATGTCAAGACAGTGAATCTCCTTAAGTAACCATTCCACACTCAATTAGGCACAGTCAATTAGGCATATGCAGATGTTTACAGACCACGAAAGGAATAGTTTGATGCAACTTGCAACAGTGTTGGAAAACAAGCCACGGTAAAATAGAGACAATATGAAAGACTACAATTTCATACTTTCAGGCTTTCTGTCTTCTTTACAACAGTATTGGCAATTATCCACACTTCGTACGCTTATATAAATGACTAATTTGAGATACAGGTTGAATAATTTAAATCCAGATTTAAGGTTTTGGTTTTCGTTCATGGTCTGTCAAAGAATGGATTGAATTATGTTAAAATAAGACAGGGTCACTGTGATATATAATAGCCATCCAATGATTAAATACAAGTCCTAGTATCAGCAAGAAATACCTTAACAATGGGAAAAGATGAGGGGGATCTATTTGGTGAACGCGGCAACGGATTTTTCTGATGATACAGAGCAGATAATGTTTGTTTCCACCCAGGTTCCCCATCATTTATTGATGCAATCCAGGGGCAGAAGTGTCTGTGCTGCCGGATTGGATCAAATTCCGTTGCTTTATCAGAAGGTGCTGGGTTCTTAAACTTCTCTGGAAAGCAAAGGAATGAAGATTCGTAAACTTTCTATTTCTCTAATAAATTAACTCATGATGACAAGTGAACTACATAATGTAATGCCGAACAGATAAAGATATAATTGTTAGAATATATTTCACACCGCAATTCATATTCAAACATTCAGTGTTAATGAATTATGAACGAACCATATCGTAGTGCTTACCTATACTAGAATGTACATCTTCACTACCAATAGGATTCTCTTCTCTGTCAGTACCAACTTTGCCATCGGAAGTCTTACGCAAAACAGAAAGTGCTTCACCTTCTGCAGAGTCTTTCTGTACAGCAATACTATAGTTAATGTGGACTTCCAAACAACTTGTCATGGCAAAACTACTTATGATCAAGCATTTTGTTAAGTCTTTGAATACCAGAAAAGATAATAACTAGGCAATAATTTATTTCTATAATTGTCACAAGTTACTATCTGTCCATTTGACAAATAAAAACCACTAACCTGAGCACCACTACAATATCCAGCAGCTGAACTATTCAATTTATCAGCATCTGTGTGTGTAGTCATCTTATCGTTAAGACAAAATGATTGTCCTGCATGATGGGTGTCCACGATAACATCTGAATCACAGATCCTTGTTTGAGAACCATTTTCATAATCTGCGGTCTCCCTGGGTTCAGATGACTCGGGAACAAGTTCTCCAATAGAAGAATTAATGATATTGTCAGTTTTCTCCTGTAAATTTGATTCATTACCACCTTTGTTAACAAAAGCATGATCCCTAAAATTAGAATCATAAGAAAGACGAGCCCTTAAATTCTGACCAATAACAGGCAGAGATATTATTGCTTTAAAGTTTTGCTTTGTTGGGGGAGGCCCCCCTGCAATTGTCATATTTAGACTTGAAGAAGTATCCTTTGATGAATTTGCAACATCAGGCCTGGCACCCTGCCTATTTTCAAGATCATCTTTATTCAGTAAATTGTGGACCACACAAGCATTTTCACCATTCACTTCAGCATATCCCACTAGTCTGAATGATTCCACTGGCCGGGGAACAGTACAGAATGCCCACAATCCAATAGTGGCTCCACATAGGGTGCAATCTAATACTGCAGAATTTGGATCCACTTGTTCCCCAATAGAATCCATGGAATTTTCATCTATTTTATTTTCATCAGTGCCAACAGAATGAATTGCAAGAGTAGTTGATTTTTTTAGAGACTGATCTGATAAATCCTTGCAATCAACTACATAAGGTAGAGGACGAAGTTTCCAACCGCATAAACTTATAAGCTTTTGAGCCTGCAAAATTTAAGAGCACCAGTAATCATTATTTCATAGTGGAGAAAATAAAGGAATGTTAATATATACACTAAGATGTTTTCCTAAAGAAAAATAAAAGGGTAGAGAGATAATGAAAATATATTGATACAAGACGATTCATCAAAACCATTTGGCCATTTAGTGATAAAAATCCAGGATAAACATTACTTATGTTATGCTTAAAATGAAGAACATATGTATGGAAGAGACAGATACATAATATCATCAGCCAAGTTTCAACCTTAATCATGGTTGTTAAACTCATGAATTTAATTTTAAACTTGTGTGAGGTTAACAATTCTAGGAGTGAAAAAATGTGTTGACTTGAACACAATTCATTTTTGTTTGACTTGGTGAATTTGAGAAATTCAGTCAGAACCGTTCAAAGTAACGAATTTGTGGGTTTTGTTTTAACTCTGAAATTGTTTGTCTACATTTTACATGCACATAAGCATAAATTGTATGTATTGTCAGTCACCATTTTACAAAATGTCTGAAATTGGTTGGTCAAGGTACTCAACCAAAATTACTGTTTCAACGCCCACTTCCAAAAGTAGGAAAAAGGATTTTAATATTTATTTTCGTATTATGTGAACAGTTATGAGTTTACAAGTCAATGAAGCTGCAATAAGTTTTCATAATGAGTTTGACAATCTTGCTTCTAATTCGTTTGCAAATGAATCGTAGTTCAAGACAGGTTCAGTTTTGAAAAGCACCAACTGATAAAGCAGCACCTAAGTCAAAAATACATGAAGAATCTATCTTAAGAATGTTAATTAAGTGCACGAGCCTGTGAGCAAACAGAGAAATTCTATCTAGAAAATAAGTGTCATGTTTATTCAGCATCAACAAAAATGGACACAAAACGAGACCACCATACCAGATCACATCCACTAATTGAAGAAAATATTGTCATACTGGTACAGAAAATGAGATTTTTGAACGTAATAGAAAATCAGTAATTACCTGATAATAAAATTTCAGTTCCTCCTGACTATTAAGATCCCCAATCCCAAAATTTTCAGTAGATCCATTTCCATACTCCAGCAGCAAAGATTGTCCAAGAAAGTCTTCCAGAAGTGGGCTTTGGCTTTGAATGTAGGCTATAGCTGAAGATGAAATTTGTGGAAGAGCTGATAGTTGTAAGAGTGCAAAACAGTGTTTTCTGAAATTTTCAACTAATATCTCAGGAGTTGTAGGAGGAAATCGTGCCAGTGTTTCATTGCAGGCATTATCAATCCATGGGCAAAGTAATTTATGTCCATTACCCAACTTTAAGCTAAATACTAATGCTGCCTTCTCCACTGAACAGAAGACATTCTAGTTAGAAAACTCATATCATTGAATGTTGTTGTGAGTAATATAATAACTGGAACAACAACATACCCTGTTGCTGATTCCAAGATGCTGGTGTAGAGAAAAGAAGACGTGCTCCACATGCTTCACAGGCTATGGTGTCAATATCCACATTGATCCAACCTCTACTAGCACAATTTACTGCACTCACTACCTGAATGCAAATATCAGACATAAAATTATATGCCATAAAATTTGGCAGAAACAGAGTGGGGAAAGATGACAAAGAAGGTTGGCAGTAAACCAAAGTTTACTAATTATACAGCCGAATCATTTCTTGACAAATGGAAGTCATAAACCATGAGGCAAGAGACTTTCTTTATAAAAGTAGATGATACTCTTTGCCAGATATTGTTAAAGGAGGATAAGTTTTTACTTCAACAGGACTGTCATTCTTAATTAAAAGCAAACAACCTAGCAGAAAGCCAAATAGAATTAGTTTTGAGCTTCAGTAGAACAAGCCTATCTTAAACAGCTTATCTATAAAGGACTGACAAATCATATAAGGCATCTTCACTGGCACAGGGTGTTACTTCTAAGAATTCCTTCATAGTTTACAAATAGACTGAATGAAGCAAAATTCCCAATTAGCCAAATGTTTTGTAATTTGACTAATCAATAAAAGGTTTCCCATACTTTGTACCTTCATCAAACATTGTTTCCAGTTTATTATGGTGTATCTGCCTCTTATATTTTAGCAACGCATGGACACCCACACACATATACTGAAAGCTTAGAATTATAACCATGGCACTAAGATGGCGGTACACAGTAATAAAAACACAAGAATTGATTCACTTTAGGTGTGTTTAGGAGCCAAATTTTGAAGGGAGGGAGGGAATTTTTTTTAATTTTCGATATATATAACCAAATTTTATAATATTTTAATAACAGATTAATATAAAGTTATTGCCACGATCTTTTATTTTAATAATCTTGTTCTTTCACTGTAAAACCCCAGTCCCAAACACACACGCCCTTATCAGTAGGGAGAAGAATATAGACAGCAAGAAATTACCTTTGGTTTAGCAAACCATGAGATAGATTTGAATGTAGCTAATCTTCTCATAAAATCACCACGATCCCACGGTCGGCAGAGTGGTCCCTGCAGTGCCGTGGTCGCTGCCGAGGAGGACTGCTGTCCATCAGCAACATCCCCTCTCCGATTCAACTCCATCAACCCTGACTGGTAAGGACGTTTCTTACTCCCTGATAACTGCACTCCAGATGAACTGCAAACACAACCACAGACGCATTAGTTATCATTACCAATCCCTATTTCCTACAAAATTTTGGTCACAAAAACCAATGATACAAGCACACACGCTAAACACTTCAAATCAAATTCCATAGCAAACAAATTAACAGAAGTAGCAAGATGCAACACTGGTAACCAGTAACTAGAATTTAGCAAACTACTGTTACGCAATGTGATGTAATGAGTGTAGATATAAACGTTTATCGTGATTCATATCGTGTTATTATGAAATTTCATGGATTGCAAAGCGAGAAAATTATCGAAAAAGAGAACCTGGATGAGGAAGGGGGTTTGGGAGGATGGAAGAGCTTGTCCATGATGGAATGGAATCTCTTCTCAGAGTCTTGCACCATTTCTAAATTATTTCTTCAATTCAGATTTCAAAACAAAAGAGTGAGTGGAGCATCAAAGCAAACGCAAACCTAAAAGCCTATTTCAGTTTCAGTTTGGGATCAAAGGCGTTCTGTTTCACTTCCGCTGGCCTAAATAGCGGCTACGGTGATTTCCGAACTCGCCTTCACCTGCGTCAAATTTAAAGGCCCTGTTTGGATTGTGGCTCTCCTCCAATAGCAACTGTACGTATGTATCATGAAGGTTGGATTCGCTTCACACAAATAATGCTAGGCCTATTCTTTGGGTTTGGGCTCAATTTATTCTAACTCGTAATTTTATTTTATTTTGTTCGTTAAAATTTATTTTTACTGTTTTACATTTTCATGTGTATGTTAATTCTAATTTTAACATTTTTAATATATATTTATTATATGATTTGTTTAAATTTAACATATTATTTAAAAAATAAATAAGGTTAAAAGAATTTGATGTTATTATATGAGGAATGTGAAAAAGAAGATAACTTCAAAGTAACCAAAAACTAAATAGAATATAATAAGGAGAAGAAAATAAGTTTTGACAATTATTTGATTAGAGGAGTCATGAATTTAAGATTTATGATTTATAATCATGCATCAAGTTGCTCATGACATCTACATTCGATTTCTTATTCTTCACACTTCATGCGTGATACGAGTTTATTGGACAAATAGGAATATCATAGACAAAAACTCTTTTTTCTTTATTTTGAGTTTCATAATTATGCTACATAATTATTATGAAACGTTAGTCTAACACATGAATTAAAAGTTTAAGTTCATAAATTGTACCAGACGAATCCCAAATACTTCAGTACCCAGTTCGACGACATGTTCAAAAGATATTAAAGATCAAAAGAAGATTAACGAGTTTGAGCAGTAAGTAAACATTAGGTAACATGTCTTAACCAGAATCCAAAAGCTAATACGGTCCAATAATAATGGACTCATGATAATCATATAAATAGTCAAGTTTCAAGAAAAAAGTACATCATCATCGCGCATTAATTGTAGCAAGCACTGAATATCGAACACTTACTTGATCATTGGAGCACCTTTTGCAAGTGTACTCCCAATCGAAAACCTACGAATAAAGAAGGAGTTTGACTAAAGTGAAGAATCAAAGGTTGACCAAGGTGAGGTGAAGTTGTGAGCTAAGTGGAAGGAGAAAGAGTGATTGACCGACCAACCGAAGATAGGAGGTATTACTAAGTCCCCTTTTAGACGAAAACATAAATTATATATATATATATATATATAATTTTGACTAATATGATTCATAAACAAGCTTAATACCTAAAAGCTAAAAAGGGTATATTAAACAATTTCAATAATAGAGCTCATTGATATTCATTTTGTAGTAGATACTATCATACATACAATCATACCTAATTCGATTAAATTATTTTATCTAAAAGGAGATATTCTATAATTTTGTAGGTGAAAAGTTATTTTTTTATTTTGTTAAGTCGTTAATAACTTTATTATTTTTAGATAAAAATAAGGGAGTTCAATTGAAACCAATAAATATAATATTTTTTCATCCACACCAGAATAAATAAAGTTTTGAAAAAACCTGTTAGTGGAGTGCATTCATCATTTATATAATATTTTTGTAATTTATTTTATATTGACTTTTTTTTTTATAAAGTAACAAATGCAGCATTTGTAAAATAATTATAATCTTAAAATAGAAATTTAACGTGATGAATTGGGTATTTTGAGAGCTCCTATGAAATTAAAGTTGAAATAAAAAGTTTTATATTTAACCAAGGAGACAAATTTTATAAAACACATGAAAAAAAAAGTGTATTCTGACTACATCTGCTACATTTGATTCACTTCAGTGTATTTAGAATGAAAATTTTTTAGTACAAAACTGTGTATTAAAACCTGAAATATCCATTTGAAAATAAAATAAATGAGTTTCAATTATTGTTAAGTAGAGAAAGTTGGGCCCAACAAAATACCGGTACCCGAAAAGCCCGGTATAAGAAGAGGGAAACACATAAGCATAAGTGAGAACTTGAACCCTAGTTTCTTCTCTATAAATTAATCCTTACGTCACTGTCTTTTTTAGTAGTAGGTTTTGATTCATAGCATCTTTCTAATCAAGGAAATCACAGTAGAGAGTGTGACACGGTGGGACTTCAGATCTCTGCTGCTCTTTTTCCACTGTGTTTCCTTGATTATAGATATGTGCTGGATCATGTTTTCGTCCTCTTTCATTCAATTAACTAACTATGGCTATTTCATATTGTTTTTCTTATCTTGTATGAATTCAATTGCTTTCATCTTCTGTTGTTGTTGTTATATGAAACTCTCAAGATCCTTCATCAGGATATCAGTTCAGTTTTCTGAATTTGACCATATATTTCCGTTTTTGTTTAGTGTTGTAATCTGTTCTGAATCTGAAATTTCCTCTGGTTTATTCTTTGGATTCGATTTAAGTTTGTGTTTATAAAAATTGGAATTGTTTAAGATTACAATGTGTTTCTTATTTCGTTTATTTATTAGAATTTCTGGTTTAAATCCTTGAGCCAGTTACTCTTTTAGCTTCTCTTTGGATCACGGTGAGTAGTTTTTATGGAGATGGAAAATAAGGTGTCAATCATGTTTGGTGTTTAAGGTGAATTTTGGGTGCGGATTTGTAGGAGAGAATACCTAAGTTTTTTTTTTTCATAAATAAGGAGATTTGTGAGAAATGAGAGGTGCACGTGGCTATTCTGTACTTTTTTTTCCTAGTTGAGAGGCCCAGTGACTGTGTGAGACATTGGTTGTGTCCAGTGGTTTTCATGGAACTACATGCATTTTTGAGAGCCACAATGATTTGGCAATATTAAATAACAAAATTGTTTCATTTCAACAATTTTTTTTTAAATTGTAATATAGTGAATAGTTCTCAACACTCAATCTTTTAGAGTGATACTCGGGTTTTTGGAAGTATTTTCATGTTCACGATTTGAGAGAAATAATTGATGTTTGAAACTTCCCTAATTGATTTTATGCATGATTCTTTTAGGAGAATTGATCTCTTTCCCATAATTGATTGAGTTTTTTGAGTTTGCAATCTATTATATGGTTGGAAACATCCTTTATGGGAAGTTGTTTTTTTTTTCATTTTTCTTTGTATGTTTTGTTTTATTGATGATTTTTTATTTAAGTAGGATATTAATAATTTTGGATTTGTATTTATTTAGAATTTGTAATAGTTTAGGAATTTTATTTATTTTTTATTCTTATTTAATAGGATATTAAATAATTTATGATTTATATTTATTTTAATTTGACTAATTCATGAATTTTAGTTATTGATATTTTTATTTAATAGGACATTGAATTTTTAATAATTTATAAATTTTATTTATTTCAAATTTTTATTCAAATAAGATATTAAATTATTTATAATTCCTATTTATTTAAGATTTTGTATATTTTATGAATTTTATATATTTTATTTAAATAGGACATTAAATAATTTATTATTTGTGTTTGTTTTGGATTTTAACTAGTTCAATAATTTTATTTATTAATTATTTTTATTTAAGTAAGATGTTGAATAATTTAGAATTTTGTATTTATTTAGAATTTTCAATAATTTAAAAAATTTATTTATTTTAAATTTTTATATTCAAAGTACATTAAATAATTTAAGATTTCTATTTATTTAAAATTTTAAATATTTTAAGAATTTTATATAATTTATATTTTTATTTAAATAAAAAATTAATTATAATCAACAAATAAGTAATCTAAATTAATTTTTCAACAACTCTTAAATATAAAAATCAATTTGTAAATTTACATTTTTATCAATTAAAAAAAATACAATCTTAATCATACATATTCATTAACAAACTTTTATAAATTTTTTCTATAGTTTTTACAATATCTATCTTAATTTAAACAATATTGTTTTTTCATATTTTTTTCTCAAATTCACTTCCTCAATTGCACTTTATAACTTAAATTGTTTTTTTTTTTTCTGAAATAGTTGGCAACATTCCACTCTTCATAATTTCAAATCACTTTTGTCTATGTAGTTATGAACTTAAAAGTCAAGTGTGAGGAACTTAGACTGAAGTGTGTTCTAGGTAAACAGCTCATCTAACCTTCTATTTTTGTTTTCATTTTTCATAAATGTGAATGGAATGTCTTTTTGTTTCTTAAGATACGTTCTTAAATCATTGAATTTTGAGTGGAATTAGTTTATAAGTACAATTTTTTCTGTTACGAAAATGAATAAATTTTTTTAAATTAAAAAAATGAATAAATTGTGCATGAAAATATGATTTTAATATGAAGAAGTCCTATAACTAAGTACAAATTTTGTTGTTAATATTTTTTTTTTCTAATAAAGTCATGTTTTTTAATAAAGTCATGCTTTAAAGTAAGTCAAGAAGGAAGTATTGTGATTTTCTCAATTGTGATTTTTGTTGTGACAATAAGAGATTTTTTGGATTATTTTCATCTTGTTAATCCATTTGCTATGGATCTTGGTAGTTGTTGGTCTCCCTGTGGTTCATGAATGAAGTATGCACTCGTATATGTTGACCAATATTTTGGATTTGATGAAATTGAACTTCGAAAGCTTGGTAGATGTTGTGTAGATGGTAAATTGGGTTAACATATGTTACCAGTTGCAAGTTATAAGTAGAATACATGACAATTAAATGAGCTTAAAATGTCCCAAAATCAAACCATTTGTAATTTCATTCGGTTGTGTATGACATAGGTCAACGACCAAGTTTGGGAGTTGTTATTTCTTGCACATCAAACTTAGATTTCTGTTGATTATAACGTTGAACATGACACATGATCGATATATGTTCATTTTTGCTGAATAAGGTTATGATATTCTCGAGGTATTGATGTTTGTCTCACAACATGCAATTTGCCTTCATTCCTCTTTCAACAAACCATGAATTTGTTAATAAGAGCATAACTTGGCAACGATTGTGCTCCCTTTAAGATGTAGTTCATGCATCCAACTAAGTTGGTTGTCATGTGTCTATACCTCTTGCCTCCATCAATTACGCGAGTCCACTTTTGTAGTGTTAGTTGTTCTATCCATGAAACTATCTCACCACATTGTTGATAACTTACTTGAAGAGTGGGTTGTTTCATTTCATAACCTGAAAAATATAGTCAGGTCAATAATATTTTTTTTTGTCACGTATCATAATAGCCAATGTTAGTGTGAGAAAGTGTAATATCCATATTAATCAGTTGTCTTTACAACTTTTTTTTTTGAATTTCTTATTGAAGTTGGATTCAATATGGCGTATGTAGTACACTGAATGTATGCCTTGTTTCTCCTAACCAACTTCCTCATATTGCAAAGCAGATAAGATAGGTGAACCTTTATCTGTTATTATGCATAATTTTGGTTGTGGTGTAATGTATTGGCGCAATAATAGAAAAAATCAAATTAAGGCTTCCTTTATCTCGCCTTCAACAATTGCAAATGTAAGAGTAAATATGTTCCTATTGTCATCTTGAGAAATTGCAATCAATAAAGTGTCGTGATATTATCCTTTTGAAAAATTTCTCGTCCATCTGATCAACCAGTTTGCATAATTAAATCCTTAAATGCATGGTTTGAACACTCAGAACACGTGTTCCAAGATATAAACGAAGATGTCATGCACATCGTCCACAACATACGAAGATGCAAAGTATTGTACAACCATTCCTAAAAGACTATCTTGTACAACTTGTAGCCATCTCAATCTCAAAAGTTTATTGTATGAGTCCTCCTAGTCATCGAACTCCATGACCAAAGCTTTTTGTTTTGCAAACCATGTTTTTTTATATGTCACTGAATAGCCCCAACAACTTTTGATCTCTATTATTAATCTTGTTATAGGAATGAAAGTATTTACTTTTATCAAATTGAGCATAATTGAAAATACTTAGGTGGAATCTAGATTTTGGTGAATCTTGAGAAAGAACAGTCATATGAGAGGTGTCTCAATTTTTTTAATCTTCCAATGTTGTTGGAATTTGCTAAAAGCAACTATAGTTCTTCAATGACACTTATTACCATAATTGGTGCACCTTACTACAAATTAGTTTGAAAGAATTTGAAAGAAAAGTTCTTAGTTTGATGAAAGAGGAATGAAGGCAAATTACATGTTATGAGTTAAACATCAATACCCCGATGATATCACAACCTTACTCAGGAAAAATGAATAAAGATCAACCATGTTTCAAGTCAAATGTTGTAATGGACATAATTCAAAATTTGATGTACAAGAAATAACAACTCTCAAACTTGGTCGTTGACCTATGTCATATACAATCAAATTAAATGGTTGGTGGTGTCATAATGGAAGATGCTCTTTGACTCCTTGTCCTCATGTAATTGTCATTTGTTCTACTTGCTGCTTGTAATTGTTAACATATGTTAACCCAATTTCCCGTCCACATAACCTTTTCAAGGCTTACGAAATTCAATTTCATCCAATCTGAAATAAAAATTATTGGTTAACATATATGAGTCTACGCATGCATCGTGGAAGACTAACAACTACTAGGATCCATAACAAAATGGATCAATCAAGTCAAATCATGATAAATAATTCATTACCTCCTTTCACTATGTATGGTAACATATACATTAGTGTTACTTATTTTTATTTTTTTACATTTACATTCTATTTACATAATCAATTTCATTAATTAATTAATTAATTTTTTTACTGTATTAATAATAAATACATAGTTTAAAAAATAAAAAATAAACATAAAAAACATTTAGTTATAAATGTAATTTGAATTTACATTTCATTATAAGTAATTTCATTACAATAAAAAAATATCAAACATTAGTTAATTAAAACTGTCTAAATGTTTTTTTAAATTACAACAATAAATTATCCAAATTATATTCAATTACAAAATAATTAATAAATAGTTAAAAAAATAAAAATAAAACATTTATTTATAAATGTAATTTACATTTACATTAAGTTCATTACAATAAAAAAATATCCAACATTAATTAACTACTCAAACTATCGAAATATTTCTTTAAATTACAATGATAAATTATCCAAATTATATTCAATTACAAAATAATTAAATACATATTTTAAAATATAAAAAATATTTAGTTGTAAATGTAATTTACACTTACATTTCATTATAAGTAATTTCATTACAATAAAAAAAATATCAAACATTAATTAATTACTTAAACTATCTAAATATTTCTTTAAATTACAATGATAAATTATCCAAATGATATTCAATTTCAAAATAATTAAATACATAGTTTAAAAAATAAATAAAAAACATTTAGTTATAAATGTAATTTACATTTACATTTCATTATAAGTAGTTTCATTACAATAAAAAATATCCAACATTAATTAATTACTTAAATTATCTAAATATTTCTTTAAATTATAATGATAAATTATCCAAATTATATTCAATTACAAAATAATTAAATGCATAGTTTAAAAAATAAAAAACATTTAGTTATAAATGTAATTTACATTTCATTATAAGTAATTTATTAAAATAAAAAAATATCCAACATTAATTAATTACTTAAACTAAATATTATTTTTTAAATTTCAATGATAAATTATTCATATTATATTCAATTACAAAATAATTAAATACATAGTTTAAAAATTAAATAACATAAAAAACATTTTTTTTTCTCAGCACATAAAAAAATTCAATTAAAAGACAAATAATTACAATTTTTTAAATCATAAAAACAAAATTGAAAAATAAAAAAATTTGAAAAAAAAAACATCTCTACAAATACAAATACGAGTTCAGTTAGAAAACAAACCTAACATTTTTTTAAAAACAAAAATTATTAAAATGTGCTTCAAAGGACGACTGCCAAATATATATATAAAAAAAAAAACCTTTGAAAATCATTTATAGAAGCATGATTTCTAATTTAAAAAAAAAATAAAAAAAATCTTCACAATAGACGTCATGTACCTAAGCATGACTTTTTCATATTAAAATTGTTCACAACAAAAGTCATGTACCTAAACATGACTTCTTTATATTAAAATTGGTCTTCCATGCACATCTTATTTATTTCTATAACTTTTTAGAAATTTACCCTATAAAAAATAGAAAAAATTACATTAATTATATAAATTTCTCACTTAATAATAATAATATGTATTATGTGATAGGTTTTGTTAGCTACGAGTATGTAGTAGTTTAAAAACAACCCTCTTATATGTTTTTTTTAATCATATGTCTTATGTTTTATATTAATTTTAATTTAAATAAAAATCCGTTTAATTTGCGTATAACTTTTTTTTGATAGTGTGTCTTGATACATTTTGTAGTTTTATATTATTTAATTAATTAACCGCATGCAAAAATATAATACATGTGTTTATGAAGTACACGCAAATTTTCTAGAGACATTAAAAACTACAATCTTGTAAATTCTTTTTTTTTCAATTTTTAATTAAAAAAAAGAATTTAAAATATAAAAAAACAAAAACTGTTTTGAAGCAAAGTGAAAAGAAGAGAGTATTGAACAGAATTCGTGATTAGAAAACATCTTTATTTTAAAATCATGTTTTTTAAAATTTGTTCATTTTGATAATACCATTCTCATTAGTGCTAACGATATACAACTTGATAAAAAAAACCTCTGTGCTTGTTTTTTAAAGTTATACTTTTCACTGTTAAATTCTCAATATTTTCTACAAAATCTTCTAAGAATTTTCATAATAAATCGTATCTTCTGCTATTTTTTTTTAAATATTATATTTACAACTTTTTTCATACATTATTTAATATTTAAACAAATTTATGACCTCTAATTTCTAATTCCTGCATTATGAATTTATGATGGCCCAGAAAAAAGTACATCCATTTTTCTCTAATCAACATATCTACACACTCTTAACTGTTAGTATATTTGATCTAAAGTATTTAAATAAATATTAGTCATATTTATCAATTTCACATCTTATGTTTAAGATTTGAATATCTCCAACTTATATCTTCATCATCAACTAGTGTGTCTGAGATCTTCAACAATATTAAATATTTAAAAAAGTTATTGTTTACAATAAATAAATTTAGGCAAAACTACTTTTAATAAATAACATTTGTAATCTATATAAAAATAATCTAAAAAAAAGAAAACTATATTTATCAAATATTTTCTCTCTTTTTCACTATTGAAACAAATCATATTGGTTTAGTTGTGTGGTGTGAGGAAAGGAAAAAACAAGTATAAAAAATATGTAATGTTGTTGAGGAATGGGGAAAATCAGATAACTAAGACTATTTTTCACATTTCTTGTACACTTTTATCTGTTCCCTTAACATCATATAGTTAATGGCATTTAGCATTTGTTTTTTCTCCCCTTAATTCCCAAAGATTCTGCACTTTTATTCAACGAGATCATTTTTTCATTAAACCAGGCCCTACCCTCTTACATGTACTTTCAAAACCAAGCTTCTGATATGAAAATTGATGGCTGGGGAGAGTAGAGAGACCTTAGTCTTGGATGAAGAACTGTTGAAAAGGACTTTGGACGGTGACTGTGAGCTGGCTTCCTTGCAGCTGCATGCAGTACTCAGTGGGGTGTAGCCAAGTTCTGTTTTAGCCTGTCCTATGCCCTAGGGTGGTCCAAACTTTTACTTGCATTTGCAACATTGCTTCCATAATTATTGTTATTTGATAATATAAATGAATGTCTACAACCTTCAATGAGCAACTAAAATAGTAGTTCTTTAGGTTACTTTTTCTTTCCTAATAAGCAATGCCATGTTGTCCCAATGTCATGGTTGGATTTGCTGATCTATCATTTCTGAACAGGATTGAGTTGCTAGAAAAGGAAAAACAAAATCTTCACACACAAAAAGAAAAAAAGTCAATTGTGGGGTGATTGTAGCACTTCTTTGATTAACCTTTTAAAACTACACTATAGAATCAAGAGTTGCTTAATTTGTGTGAAGTAAATAAATAAGCTGTTACTCTTATGAGTTGCACAGTTGAACCATTAAACATGCTTCCATTGCTAATAAAATGTTAGAAACATATCACAGTACCTCAGAATGATTACCACTTGATAATAGAAGATTGTTGTAATTTGGTATAAACAGTGTCCATGTATATTGCATATGTGCATGTGACTCTTCCTAGTGTTTCAGAAGAGGAGTTATAAAAAGGGTCCCCAACCTAGTTCAACCTTACCCCACTCTAATATTATGTTTAAAGACTCTGTTGTACTTTATAAATTATTACATAATCACTTCTCATGCTTTATCTTGTACAAATTCTTAGAATATGAGTTTATGTTTAAATTTATCCTACAAAATATGCACCTTTTATTGGATTCTTAAAGTTATACATAAAATTTAAATATGAAACTGTGATTGAGGCACTTGCGCAATGAATGAGAAGGTACCCTTCTGAGTCTGAGCATAGTGAGAGAGAGAGTTGAAAAACTGATATTGATTGAAGTTGATAAATGACGTGCTTGGAAGTTTGTCCTTCCTTTCTTTCAACGTTTGATCTATAATGAACTCAGTTCCTTAGCAAAAGGAGAAGAAGGAACTTATTATAATGTATGATTAGTTGGCTTTTCATATCAGAAAAGCACATGCATTTGCATTGTAGGCTGAACAGTTGAATTTCTCAGCTATCGACCTCTTAATTGCCACCTTGTTTGGTGGACCTTCCCCAAGGAAAATTCGTGGCAAGAAGCTAGTTAAGTATTCTGTATTTGGGTGAAATTACTTGTGATTAAGACATGTGCTAATAGTTTGAGATGGCTCTTGGTTCATTCACTTTTTCTGCAAAGTAAAAAACCCCTCTTAATTGCATCGCCTCTCATGCATCTCTTTCCATTTTATAGTCTCATTCAGTCCATTATTGTGTTTGCTTTTACTTCCTTTTCTTCCTTGGGAGGTTTTACTAACAAATTATGCTAGCAAGGCTTCGTTTTAGACCCTTCATATTCTCTGTTGCACTGGCCCTGAACGTTTTAGTCAGCAGCACTCTATCACTGTTCCTGTTTCCTTGCATGTTATAGCTAGTACCATCCTGTGATCCAGCCCATAAATAACTTAGATTGGCCCCATGAGTTTTTCCTATTCTGTTCCTCGAAGCTACATATTTTCTTGAGTGATATTTTCTGCTTTGATACTGAGAATGGCTGTGAGATTTTTATCATGGAACTGCCACTATTTTCTTTGTTTTCTGTTCCTCAGTTTGTCATGTCTTTGTAAGGGCCAAGACTCTTCATTGACACCAATGAAGAAAAAAGAGAAGGAGGTCATATACTCTGTTATTCAAGGGTTTGTAGGGAAGTGGTGGAACGGTTCATATCTGTATCCAGATCCCTGTGGATGGACTCCTATACAGGTTTGAAATCTTGAACTTTCAAAGGAAAAAAAATCAATCGGATAATGTTTATACCATTGTTTACTTCCTTTTTCGGTCTGAATCACTACCAATTTCAGTGGAACAGTACTATCTTAATTCTAAACTGTTACCACTAAAACAAAGGTTGTGTTTCTATTCAGTGCTCTGACAACTTTAAACTTCTATATTTTGGATTATGTGCAGGGAGTTTCCTGTGAGCAATATGATGATGGCTTCTGGTATGTGAGTACTGTAAACTTTGGACCAGTTTTTGACAACTCTCACATGTGCAGCCATGATGCCCAATTCCCTCAGCAACTATTCAATCTGAAGCACCTAAAAGTCCTCTCACTCTCCAGTTGCTTCCTTTCCCCAACCAAAAATCCTGTTAAACTCCCTCTTTCCAACTGGGACAAGTTCTCACACAGTTTGGAATCTTTAACACTTAGATCAAACCCTGGTCTTGTTGGCACCATTCCATCCACAATTGGCAGCCTTAGGAAGCTTCAATCTCTGGTACTGCTGGAAAATGGGTTAATAGGTAAATTACCACTGAGTATTAGTAATTTGGTGAGGTTGAGGCAACTAGTCCTTGCAAGAAACTATTTGGTGGGGGAGGTTCCAGCCAACTATGGAGGGCTTTCTGAGCTTTTAATATTTGATGCAAGCAGGAATAATCTCTCAGGAGTTTTGCCATCAACACTTGGATTTTTGGATTCACTTCTAAAGCTTGATTTGAGCAACAACATGCTAGAGGGAGAGTTGCCAAGGCAGCTGGGAAGACTAAAGAATCTCACCATACTTGATATCAGCCATAACAAACTTAGAGGTGGATTAGCTAGGACTCTCCAAGAACTTGTTTCCTTAAAGCATTTAGTTTTGTCCAACAACCATATAGGGGGTGATCTCTTGGGAGTTAGGTGGGAAAATTTCATAAACACAGAAACATTGGACCTTTCTAACATAGGTTTGGAAGGGAGTGTCCCAGAGTCCATGGCAAAAATGAAAAGGCTTAGATTTCTTGACCTCAGCAACAATAATCTCTCTGGAAATGTGTCTAAAAGTTTGGAAAATCTGACATGTCTTGGAGCTCTTCATGTAAATGGAAACAACTTGACTGGGACACTTGACTTCTCAGAGAGGTTTTACATGAAAATGGGAATGCGTTTTGCAGCTTGGAATAATGCAAATCTCTGTTACATTGTCAAACCAAACCACCAAATACCTTATGGAGTAAAACCTTGTGAGCAGAACATTACTATATCTGAAGGGTTTTCAACTGTAAAAATAACTGAAGGGAATTACGAGGATTCCTTTGTAGTGGCCTCTTTGGGAGCCTCAGGCTTTCATGGACTTTGGTGGGTTTTCACTGTAAATGGAGTTCTTAATGCTTTCCTGTGGAATATGTTATTTTAGTTCATCAGAGAAATCTAGAGAAGTAGCTACAATTACCACTGATGCCATCTATTGCTAAACAAATTTACGACCTCTAATTTCTAATACCTGCATTATGAATTTATGATGGCCCAGAAAAAGTACATCCATGGTTCTCTAATCAACATATGTACACACTCTTAAGTCTTAACTCTTGCGTATATTTGATTTAACAATGAACATGTATTCTCCTAAGTTTTTCTTTTCTGTTATGCAAGTAGCTATCTTCATCTTTTGCTGACCCTTTTTTTGTTAACTGTTTTTTCAAGGTTATATAACTTAATGAATGTAATCAAATTCAGATGAACAAAAAAATTAGTATTAATTTAGAAAAGAAAACAAACAAAAAAATCTTAATTATAATTTATATCTCACTACTTAATCACCTAATTTCTCTCAACAACCTTGATCACTATAAAACAGTTAAGACCAAGTCATAGACCATTGTTACCATTTGCTAACAAAGCTCACCCACGACCCCCAAAACGTTGCTGATAAAAAAAACGACCCCCAAAACGTGCTCCTCAATCCTCTCCCTCGTCAACAAACTTCATTTTTCAACTTTAAGTCTCTTTTTAAGTCCAAGGTGACCAACCCCATTATCTCCCATACCACCAACACTTTCACTCTTTTGCAGCAAGAAAGCACACACTACACTAGAGAGAGTATCTAGAAATCCAAATATGGCTATTCCCTTCAAAGCCTCATACCCACTTTTCCTTTGCTTGATTCTTTTCTGTGGTGTCAATTGCACTGAGTTTGAAGTTGGAGGCCATGATGGTTGGGTTGTCCCAAAGACAGACGATGATTCTCAAATGTACAATCAGTGGGCATCCCAAAACAGATTCAAGGTTGATGACACTCTTCGTAAGTAACACTCCTTAACAGCTTAAATATATAACGTGTAACCATTTAATTTTCTGCATATTCAAATACAGTATGCACGATCACCCTCAAAATTTGTAACTAGGTTCTTAAATCCTCATGTTTGTCAATTTTATGCCATATAAAGATCAAAGAAATCATATAAATTCATAATCTGATCATTTTTCCTTGTAAAAAAATCATGCTTATTTTGTATTTAGTAGCACATGGGGTGTCCACGAATTATTTTCCATTCAAATATGTTGAAAGAAGCACATAATAACATGAAGTGTTTCTTGTTGAACTTTTGGAATTGTTTTAGTTTTCAAGTACGAGAAAGACTCAGTTATGGAGGTGACAGAAGAAGAATATGAAGATTGTAAATCCCCTCGTCCCCTCTTTTTCTCCAACAATGGTGACACTGTCTTCAAGTTTGACAGGCCAGGCTTGTTCTACTTCATTAGTGGGGTTCGTGGTCACTGTGACAGAGGGCAGAAGATGATCATCAAGGTCTTGGATATAGAGGCAACACCATCACCCCAATATGCAAATGAAAGTGCACCAAAGCCACATAAAAAAAGTGGAGTTGCTGAACTGACTCCTATGAGGATAATAACAGCATCCACACTTTTTGTTATGTCAACCTTCTTGCTTCAGCTTTATGTTTGATTCTTGTGTGTTATATCAGAGTCTTAGGTTTGTGAGTAGCAGTTTATTTGTTGTTTTGGTCATGTGTCAGTGTTGGAAGGATTGGACTTCATTATTAGTTAATGTTTGTAGGGGTTAAAATGTTTCCTTTCTGAGTTGGTATAGATTATTCCTATGACTCAACCTGATTTACATTTATCATGAGATCCTCATTTACTTCTATTGAAAATGATCTTTCTTTCTGATAATGAACTAGTATTATTGATCCTCTTTTCAATCAAAGAGAAACCAATATGAGGGTATTTTGTGACCTGAAGGAGAATAATCTGCTATATGATGGTCAAGGACTTAAATTAAAGTTCCATTTCATGAATAAATAATAGAAAAATAGAGAAAATAGGTTATGCATGTTTAATTGTCATCCATCAATAATATTTTTTGACTTAACAGTATAATACATAATCCTTAGACTCTAAGTTATATGAGTTTAGGTTAATAAAATTTTGAGAACACACATTTTTATAACTTAGTAAAAAATATTCATTTATACTTTAACAAATAATATTTTAAAATATTTCATACTTTATAATTTACGGTATGAAAGCTATTTTTCAACACAATTTAATCAAAAGACTTTTTTATTATTATTTAACAAGTCTGAACAATAATTAATTGTGGCTTAATCAATGGTTACTTTGCCACATAACTATATTACGTTCAAAAGTATTCATATAACTGTACTAGAAAAAAGGTTTACACTAAAGGGTTTATAATGTTATAAAATTGTGTAAAAAAAGGCACCGAATGAAAATGTGTTAACTTCTCAAAGGTCTATTAAACGCATAATTTGATTCAAAATCATTTTTGCTTTAATCTTATAACTCTTTTGCCAAGATAGATGATAAAAGAGGCTTTTGCTTCCCGATCATTTTGGACTATATAATTTTTATTTTAAATACCTAAATTATTCTTTAATTTTATTTTTAAACAAAAGAGTGTGAAGGTTGGTTGTTGGTACTGTGGATTGAAGTTGTGACTGTGATTGAAGTTTGGGTTAGTTGATTGAGGTAAAAATGGGTACTTATGACCATATTTCTATCATTTTATATAGGGCAAGTTATAAAATAATAGAGTGCATGAAGCAAAACCCTAAAAGTTATTACTCCTTTAGTATTACGGGCAATAACCTAGTTACATAGGCCTAGGTGAATTTTAGTCAATTCAATAAAAAAAAACATTAAAATAAGCAAATGAAAAAACTTAGCATACAATTTTGAACCGATTCAGATCTTCGGAAGTTCTTCCAATGCTGAATATAAGCAAAAAAAATAGTAATTTATAATAATTAAAAATTAATTGATGTCTTTTAACTATATTATTTGATTTAAAAAGCAAATAAATTTCTTAAACTGTCTTTAATTGGAATTTGATATAAAAATAAGTCATTAGAAATAAATTTTCAATTGTCTTATTAAATATGATAAAGGTAATTAAAACCTGCTTATATCTGAAACAACATCAAACAATTTTTTTTTCTTATTTTAAGACTGAAAGCATTACAGATTACCATACTAAAAAAATCATTGATTGGACTCAGGTATAATTTCATTAATATTACAGTTGAAGAATGGCATACAAATTTTAAGGTGAAGAACTAATCGCTTCAATAATGGAATAATGTTTGACTAATTTACACAACACAACACATCTGTGACAAAATTTTGGGTATATGTAAAAAATTGTGGGTGTGGCAAGAAGATGCAGAGAAACCCACAGAATAAAGCAGCATGTCTACTGCTAGTGCCTCACAAACTGCCGCCTGTCATCAGCACCTCTCTTTCCATAGGGATTGCTGTCGTTGAATCCGTGTCTACCTCCATCAACTTTACGCGTTTTATTCCTTTGCTTACTGCTGTTTATGTTTAGTGTCACGTTTGGTGGGTTTGAGAAACAAAACGAAGAAGCAACAGCCTGCTCAAGTACCAAAATTGGTAATTAATTATCATGATACATGCTATACTATTCAAATAATATATATATATATAAGCAATAACTCTTTCTTTTCCCCTGATCAAGAAAAAAACAAAAGGCTATCCAAAACCATTAAGTCTCTCAATTTAGAGTGTCAATCAGTTTCATAATATCTATGCACGTCTAACATGATATGATGTGCCCTTTAACTGTTCAAGCTTTCTTTAATCTATATGTTCGTTCCTTGACTATTAATGTTCCAGTAATTTATTACCAGCCATCTATTTCGATATTATGCCCATTTGCCCCCCCTATCCTCAAAATGAAAGGAAAAGATAAGAGTAACATGATTTAAAATGCCACAGCTGCAATAGCAGTGCACAATTTGCATATAAAAAACGGAGTTACCTAATGTTTCTCATAGGAGTTCATATTCATGTAGTTCTAAAAAACACGAAAGATAGTACAAAAAAACAAAAAGCAACATAAAGTGAAAGCCGTACCTGAAAATCAAGACGGTGAACATTGAATATATCCTTCATGGAATGTGAATTATAAGCTAATATGTATGATCTATAAGCTTCTTTCGCCATCTTGTTCAAATAAAAATTGTTGACAACCAAATTCTCCTGGGAGTTATCAGGATAATCCTTTGTAAGATTGCAGTTGGCTACTATATAAAACAAATATTACTTAAGTATAAGGAAAGGAACCTACCAGGTGAGATTGTACGTTAGCCACCTTCTTTTCATCATATGCATACTCTTTAACAGGGACCTTAGCTGCCTGAAATTAAGCATAAATATAAAGTTATTATTAGGGAAAGCTGAGTATAATTATTTACAAAAATGGGCTTAGAATCTTGGGGCCTGGTCTGGGGGAGTAGCAACCACTGCTTCCACTAACATTATATTCCAGGCTTGAAAATCACACGGTTTCCTGGAGGAATATATTTTTTGGAAACCCTACTTTCTTGGATAAGTACAAGCATAAACTAGAATCCTCAACTAAATTATAATTCAGCATCAGCCAGCTTACCAATCCATATTGTTAAATGAAAGAAACTGACCTTCAGGTAGCGGAGAAATTGCAATTCTTCAGGAATTAGAAAAAGCAAAGCATTTCCTTTTCCACCTTCACCACGAGCAGTTCTACCGACCCTGTGGATATATTCCTGGAAGCAGTAAAAAAAAAATGTTATACCGTACACCAAACATACAAGACTGCTAAGACGCAAATGAAAGGTACCTTAGGTTCATCAGGTGGATCATATTGCACAATCCAGTCCTACAACGCAAACAAAAACAAACATAAATCTTGTATATCTAATGCTTTTCTATTAACAGAACATAATGCTCATAAGCACAGAAACCAAATTAAAGATATAAATATACAGAGACGATCTAAACGGACAGAATTTTCTAGGATAGCATTGTCATTGCTTCTATTAGTAGGATAGAATGGTTTATCAACCCTAGTTATGCAGCTCAGTTAATAGTTTAGAGAGGTTGTGTCATTGGGCATAGAGGTATATATGATGGCCATTGCTGGCTTGACATGATTTGCATGTTGATTCTGATTTTATAATATTTTATGAAGGAAGATTTTCTACCTTTCTTTCCTGAAGTTATCTTATGTTGCCTCAGTTTATTTTAGCCAGTTATTGGATTGAAGATGATTGATTGCATGTCGTTCGGAAAGAGGGGGAATATCTTATAAGTTTAAAAACAGTCATTTTCAATCAAGAAATATTCATGTAAGTTGATAAGGAAATTAATATACCACAGCAGGTATGTCAAGTCCACGAGCAGCAACATCAGTACATAGCAAGATCCCCTTTCCTGCTTTGCAAAAATCAAAAAAGGTTGTTGTCCGTGTCTGCTGCTTTTGTTTTCCATGAATACTTGAGCAATTCAATTGAACGAGATTAAGAATGTCTGCATGGAATTTGACAGAGTTGCATGAAGAGAAAAAGACCATCACTTTTTTTGACTGGTGTCTCTTCAAAAAAGAATAGAGAACAATAAAGCGCTTGGCACAGGGTACAACAACATAACCCTGAAGCAACCCTTCGTTTGTGACCTGCATTCTCAAAGGGTAATGATGATTATTATAAGTATAACTACTACAAACAAAATTCAGTTATTAAGATAAAGTGGGGAGAAATGACCTTGGTTCTCCCATCATCCACATCAATATAGATGGGAGTTGTCTGAAATGACAAGCGGGCAAGATCCTCAACCTGTATTTAAAGGGGGACACACATTTCCTTATTTTTACTTCGAAATATATTATCAAGCATCAGAATTCTAGTGTATCAAGCAATGCATTGAATATCAACTCCTAACGTATCCAAGTATATGTATGTATGCTTGCATGTGCAAAAAATATTAAGAATTGAAAACAATGAAATTAGGATTTTATATCAGAGAAAGAAATTGATGAAGGATAGAAAATGAAGAACAGACCTTCTTTGTTTGTGTCGCGGAAAATAAAGCTGTTTGCCTACTCTGTAGAAGGATAAACAGATTAATTGGTCAGACTCTCAGATGTTAGCTAAAACACAGAAAATATAAACTTATCCCTGCCCCTGTATAAAAATACAAGCAAGATGATACGGCATACTTAGAACTATGAGAAAATACAATTTAGAAGTTGAGGCAAAAGCACCAGGAGTTGTTCCTGTATCTAGCTAAGTGCAAGCAGCTTCTTACATTCAAAGTTAATAGATTCCTGGGCAGAATTCATAATTTTACTTTTCTTCTCCGATAAAAGAAAGAAGATATTTGCGAAATTATAATTATTGAAGTCCTTTTTTTATAGGTGTTCCTCCAGCCAAATAATCCAATCCAAAGAGAAAATGATATAGGAAAAAGACCAATTTCAGGACACCATTATATATTCATAGGCACGTGCATGTGGAAAGGAGAGAGGAAAAGGAAAAACAAGTTCTGTATACCTTTGGAAGGATCTTAATAATCTGTTTCATTTCCTCTTCAAAGTTTGCTTCTAAGATTCTGTCAGCTTCATCAATCATGAGACACTGCCATATCATGCAGGAATATAGAGTAAGTGAATAGCCTAATTACACTCTCACTAACACATGCCCGTAAACATCTACTAGAACTCAAAATATTAAAAAGTTCAAGAACATTCAATCCATAATGGAAACTAGAAAAGCTTCTAAGATCAAATTTATTTATAATATTTCATCACTAAATAGAGATTCATGAACTGAAGGTGGCTTTCTTTAATTCCTGTTTTCTCCCACAAAAAGAACGCACCAAACTGAACACAACAGCAAAAGTAATATGGACAAAGTGTAAGATGGACAAAGTTTCAATTGAAATATTCTTGATATTTTGTAACCAGGCAGACCGCGAGAAAGGACAATAACGAATGGTCCTTTAAACGAAGGGGGACAGTAATTTACCTTCAAGTTTTTGTATATGAATCCTTTTGTGTTTTGAAGATGATCTAGAAGACGACCAGGAGTTCCTACCAATAGATTTATCCCTTTAGCTAGGCGTTCAGCTTCAAGTTTTCTAGTTGAACCTCCAATAACCAATCCAAGAGTTTGTGAATGATACTTGAGAAGCTCCTTGGCCACAGCATGTGTCTAATTGAAACGATGAATCAACAAATAAGAAAAAAAAAACTATTTAATCAAACCGCAAGCTAAAACAAATGAAGCAAAGAAGCGCATATTATGAGCAAATAAGCCGGAATTTATTACCTGTATTGCAAGCTCTCTAGTTGGGCATATAACAACAACACCAGCTCCATTACGGGGTGTAAACTTAACATTGTACAACAGCTCCACAGCAGGAATTAAGAAGGCCAGAGTTTTTCCAGAACCGGTTCTTGCAGCACCAAGCACATCTTTTCCAATCAAGAGAGGCGGAATTGCTCTCGCTTGAATCTGCATTCATGATTCATAATCAACTCTATTGTGTTACACACAAATAAAAAATAAAAAAACACTATCCTAAAAAAGCTTAGCTTAATAATTTGAAGGATTATGGAAGATGAAACTGTAGCATTACCTGAGTCATGTGCTGGAATCCCATATCCATGATGGCCTTATAAGTAGGTTCAGACAATCCCAGAGATTCAAATGACTCGGAGCTCATAATTCCAGACCCACCATTGTTCTTCACCTTTCTCTCTTCCCCTTCACTTTCTCCTTCCACTTTCTTCTTCTTATTCTTCTTCTTATTCTTCGAGGATTCTCCATCGCTATCTGTGTCATTCCCATTCTCCTCTTCTTCTGGACGCTCCTCGGTAGCATTATCCCGAGGACGTTTTTTCTCGCGCTTCTTCTTATTCTTCTGATTTTTGTTCTTCTTTTCGTCCATCGGTGAGGCTTGAAGGTTTTCTTCTGCTTCTGCCATTGTCATATTTTGCACACTCAACCCTAATGGCTAATATCTTCTTCTTCCTTCTTCTCCCCCTTGTTAAACCCTACTTTCGCACGCTTCATATGTGCACGTGCGCGATGGCGGGACATTGTAAATAGCTGAATGGTTTGGGCTATATGGGTTTCAATCAGGCCCAAAAAATCTGGTAAGGTAATAGTCAGCACACTCCTGTTAATAGGCTTCTTCTTCCTGCACCCCTACATTTTTCTTCCTGCATCCCCACAATTTTTTAAATCCCGAAACTGAGCTTAATCTTTTATTTGAAAAAGGACACTGTGGTTACCGGAAATAGGGATCTGGGGGTGTGCTACAGATTCATCAATCCGGAATTGAATTTTTTTTTTTCGGATGAGGGGGTGTTCTAGAAGCAATTTTTACATAAATTATTGATTTCCGAATTGCTGAATTTGGAAGCCTAATTCTGTTATGGATTCGTAGATCCAGAATGCTTTTTTTTTTAATGATGGATTTGTGAAATGCATATTTTGAATTATGGATTGGTAAATCCGAAATTTTACCAGAAGTGCCAATCCGAAATTTTACCGGATTCCATGATCCATAATGCAAAAAAATAAATACAGTTCAGGTGCATTTTAGGATTTTTATAAAATAATAGGGATAATTTGGTCTTTGCATAACATTGTGGGGGTGCAGAAAGAAAAATGTAGGGGTGTAGGAAGAAACTGCCCTATTAATATTGGGTCAACAATAATTTTTTATTGGTACATCCTTATCTTCACCTTCATATTAATTGTAAAAAATCAGTTTTTAACTTTAAAAAAAAAATCAAATAACCTTAAATAAAGCATAATTTTATATTTTTAAATAACGTAAATTGCACTCTCATATCTTCCTTCCGGACGCAACACATCCATTCTTCTGCGACGACAACATTTGAGATAAGATGGCAATGCGGGTTGGTCCGTCCAGCAAAGGTCTGCCCCACATAAGGGCAAACCCGCATACAATTGTTTTTATAAGAAATTCAATAAAAATGTTTGTTATTGAAAAATTGAATATAAAATAATTCAATCAAAATATTTGTCACTTTTTGCATTGCTACTGAAAAAATGAATAATAAAATTGAATTAATATAAATAGATTACAATTGAATAAAAAATTGAAGATATGTTTGTTACTAATATAAAACATCAAACATCAATATTCTTTTCTTCCATTTAAAACTTAATCAAACATCAATAATTTCATTAACATAAAACATAAAGCATCAAACATCAATATTCTTTCATTTCAAAACATATCAAACATCAAATAACTACATCGCTACATTAAACATAGTCAATTAAAAAACATCACTATTCTTCCATTTTAATAACATTAGATGCATGTTGGTACATTCCTCGTCCATTCCAATCCAATTTTCAAACTAAAATCATGTCGAAAAAATATAGAATAAACATATAATTAAAATTAATGGTTTAACCAATATGGTTACCGTACAAAATAAAATATGATCTTACTCCCACAATAAATAAGAAATGATGATTCAACTATTTCAATCCAATTTCAAGAAACATTATTGACATTTTTTTTTTCTTTCTATATTTTGATTCAAATATAGGTGTTTGACATCCAGAATTAATTTGTTCTCAACTATTCAATATGTATTACATGTACTACCAAAATCTTTTTGCATCATAAGAGTCTATTACAATCAAATTTTGTTTTGATAAGCAAGGATAACACAAGGTCATGTTTTCAGTTGTGTAAATTAAAATTAATTGTTCAACCAATATAATCATCGTATAAACTAAATGGTTATCATACACAATAAATATATGATCATACTCCCACAATAAATTGGAATGAAGATTCAACTACTTCATTCCAATTTAAAAAAATATGATTGACTGCGGGTTATGCAGGATGAGCTTAAGTGAGTTGGTGGGTTGAATTACTGAGTCCGCCATGCATTTTTTGCTAACGGGTAGCGGGCCGACTTGCATGACCCGCCTCGTATTGTCATCCCTAATTCGAGAGAGCAGTTCCGTTATTTCAGAATGTGTGAGAGAGTTGTCGAAAGTGTTCGTTTATTGAATGTTCTTCGATGTGAAGATGATTTATTTTTAGTTTTGTACTTCATTTTTTTATGGATTTTGTGGCTACCAAAAGAATGAATAAAAATTTAGAAAAATAATTTTTTTTTCCCTTAAACTAAGAATAAAAGTAAACATATTTTTTAAATATCTTTCTGTTTTATTTAATTCAGTTTTTTCATTATTCAAAGAGAAATAATTTAATTATTGTTAACATATATTTTTATGACACAAATTAGCTTAAATAACTTAATACTATTATTTAGCTTTTCTAGCATTTAAAAATAAGCAACATCAAACATATTTTTTAAAATAAAAAGAAATCAATTTAAATGTCATATTTGACTAACTTCCTTTTTTATAGGAAAAATTATTTAAGACATATTGAGTTTTTATTTATATATATTTTATTAACAGGAAGTTAATATAGATTAAATATTTTTTTAATTTTAATTTGTGCTTTAATTGAAAGTAATATTGGAATTAAAAAAATATATAGAAATGAATGAGAATGTAACAAGGTGCATGGAGAATTTGCCTTTTTTTTCACTATTGATCTTTGATCTTTGTAATATATTTTGCCCTTTTTGTTTGACTAATGATCTTTTTAATATTTTTTGCCCTTTTTATTGATCTTTGTAATATTTTTATTTGGTCTATGTAATATTTCCTCCACCCATCATTTTCTTCCTGCACCCATAAAAAGTGTGAAATGAAAAAAATATTTTGGGAGGTCTTTTTCTCTTTCACGAATTTCCAATTTTTGAATATCAATCTCGGAACTCATTCCTATAATCCGATTTCCGAAAACACTCACGTCACCATACCCAAGTTAAGACCTTATTTAGGGGAAATTAAGAAGGTAATAAACCACTTGTTTGGATAAATATATAATTCTAAAAGGATAGAAAAAGATAAATAAGTCAAAAAATGTGAATTGATGGAATCAAGCATCAAAATAATCTAAAGAGATTTAAACTAATATTAAACTATTAACTATAATTTGTTACTTTTTAGACAACCCATTTGAATGAGAAACAATAATTGGTGAAATGTGGTGAAACTTTATTAAAGCATTGAGAATGAATATATTCTTAATAAACACTTATTTTCCATTTAACTTATCTCTTGATGCACAGTGAAACTTAAAAGAAAAAGAAAGGTGCAGAGCTGAAAAAGAAGATATCAGAAATAGATAAGAAGTGCATTACACATTTTGTAGTTCTTTAATAGTTGACATTGAAAACAAAGAGACATGATTGGGCAGAACACTATAGGAACTTGGGAAAATGGAAACATTATGATGAAGAAATAGTGCATTAGTTAATGTCATTGCATGAAGACAATAAGCTGAATTTGGTCACAACTTTCATTATTCCCACTGCACTTAATTATGTTCCTCTTCTTCTCAGTAGGATCCAAAATGCTATAAAATATGGAAAACAAAAGTAGTCAATATTCAAGAACATTGTCTGCTTTGGTCATTACATTTCATTGATGTTGTTTCTCATAAGCCTAAAGGAAAAAGAAAAAGAAGAACAGGTTGAAGACAGTGTTGGCCAATGAATGCACCCAAAAACACTATGGATGTTCAAATGATTCCTTAGCAGAAATCAAAATTCGTGTAATTCATCATTGTTCAATGAATCAAATATTCCACTCGAAAGTTAAGTTGATTGATAGAGTAAAAAGAAGAATTCGTCTGCATTATAATTTGTTGTGGCGTGATTTATTATTATGTCTTGCTTACTGGGTAATTAATGTTTTTTATTAATTAGTGAATAACATTTTTTTTTTGTTAAAGTTGGTCTTCTTACAATTAGAGAACGTGGAGAAAAAAATAATAATTCTTATAGGCTATCATTTTTTAAAATATTAATTTAATTATGTACTTTTTTTAAAAATAAATTAAAATTGTCATTTTGTTAGTTTAGAATTGAATTTATGGATAATTTGAGGAGGAAATTTGTGGGAAAGGGAGGTAGTGAATTTGTGAGGATTATAGTGGATGTGGGAAGATTTGTGAGGATATGAGGTTGTTTGGATTGAAAGATGATAGAGTCGTAAGTTTACAAATTTATTTTTGTTATTAAAAAAATATTTGAACAATGAATTATGATAATTTTTGTGTGTAAATTTAAATTAATTAAATTTCTCTAATATATAATATTCATAATTACTTGTATTTTTCAATAAAAAAATATAATAAAAAATATTTTTGTGTTAAATTAAAATAAAGTTATTAAATATATTAAAATTTATGAAAATAATATTTATTATTATATTCATTTGTTATTTTATATAACTAACTATATATATTTTGTTGATATAATAAAATTATTTTATTATTTATAATTATACATTGTTTTTTTTAATGAAAATTTTCATGTTAGGCATCACTATGCAACTTGACATCTCAGCTAAGCTGACATCTCAAGTAACAACAATCATCTGCCATCACATGAAAAAAGTATTATTAAAAAAAGAAAAAAGAAAGAAAATACAAAAATATGGGGGGACTAGACCAAAACCCACATGTTAACAAAAACGATACATAGGTAGACTATACTTATTCATAAAGAATTCTAAGAACAGACTAGATGGAAGTCT